>Ga0163144_10002271_pt1 | contig 44693 bp, 24 predicted proteins | sample OliLak19BULKMAT1_FD_123175 | JGI IMG/M metagenome (GOLD analysis project Ga0163144, IMG submission 123175) | Freshwater microbial mat bacterial communities from Lake Vanda, McMurdo Dry Valleys, Antarctica - Oligotrophic Lake LV.19.BULKMAT1 | ecosystem: Environmental > Aquatic > Freshwater >... | reverse complement strand
TGCTCTGGGGAATGCTCTGGGGAATGCTCTGGGGCGCGCGCCGCGTGAAGGGGTCGATGAACCAGCTGCGCAGCACGCGCGGGGCGATGGTCGTCAGCGGATTCACGTCTACCGGGGGATCGGGGAGCTCGCCCTTCACCCGGTAGTCGAGGCCGAAGATGCCTTTGCCGTTGCCGCCGACGATCGAGCCGAGGATCGGCACACGATTCAGCAGCGGGACCTTCCCGAGCGCGGTGTTGAGCACGTAGATCGGCACGATCGTGCCGTGCACGTCGCAGGTATTGGCTTGCCGGTCGACGACGCCGTCGCCGGTGAGTCCAATACCGCCGACGGCACGGAGACCCATCACCTCGAGCCGCGGCTCGGTCCAGCGAAACGGAAATTTCCCTTCACTGAACGCGAGGCCGCTCTTCCGATTGATGAGCGCCGCGAAGCTCGGCAGCGAGCCGAGGCTCAGCACCTTGGCCAGCACGGGGGCTTCGACCACGCGGAAGTCGTGCAGGGCGAGCTCGCCGGAGAGAAACGTCTTTGGACCGCGCGCGTCGGTCGTGGCGTCGAGCGCCAGGCTGCCGCCTTCGATCTTGGTCGGAATCCCGCAGGCGAGGAGCACGGCGCCCGCCTGATCCGACGTCACCCGGAAGCGCCGCGCCTCCGCCGGCCCGTCGATCGTCGCCTCCACCGTGCCATTGCCCGGCAGCGTGCCGGTGAGCGCCAGGGCCCTGACGTTGGCGCCGTTCCCCTGCAGCGAGCCGCGCACGTTCCGGAGCTCGGTGTCCGGCGTGGCCTGCAGGCGGCCGAGCTGCAGCGTCACGTCGTACTGCGCGGCGAAGGCCGCCCCGTCGCCCGCGCTGAGGCGCGGGTCGGCGAGCAGCGCGGCCAGGTCGAGCCGATCACCGCTGAGCGTCGCCGTGTAGTCGCCCGCCGCGCTCCGGCGGAGCGTTCCCGCGAGATCGTGACCGGCGAGCCGCAGGCGCTCGACGGTGAGCGCCGTCACGGTGCTGCCCGCGAGCGTCGCCATGCCGCGCGCGCTCACGCCGTCGCCGTCGAGCTCGAGCGTGACGTTCGACGGGGCGTCGCGTCCGGGCTTGCTCTGCGAACCCGGCGCCACCACCACGACCACCGTCACCGGGCCCTTGATCTCCGGCAAGCCCGTCATGCTGGTCGTGCCCGTCACCGTGATGCCGCGGCCGTCGGTCTTCACCTCCAGCGCTCCATCCGAGATCCCGATGCCGGCGACCAGCGGCGGCAGGCTCGCGCCCGTCAGCGTCGCGTTGGCCTGCACGCCGATCTCGCGCCCCGTCACGTCGCGCTTGATCGGCAGCGTCAGCTCCGCGTGCACGCGGCTGGTGCCGCCGAAGTCTTTCGGCGTGAGGCCGAGTGGTGAAACGAGTGTGAGCGGCGGCGCGTCGATCAGCGCCAGCACGTCGGCCGCCGCACCGTTCACGTCGGCCGCGATCTCGGCCCGCGCCGGATCGACGGTGAGATTCATCGCGAGCGTCCCGCGCTCGACCATGCACGCGCCGACCGCGCCGCGCTTCACGTTTACCTCCAGACGGTCGGCCGTGAGACGGGCCGTGCCGCTCGCGGCCCGGATCGGCGCCATCGGCGGGAGATAGTGGGCCGTCACACCGTCGAAGTCGCAGGCGATGTCGTAGGCGTCCGGTTTGGCGATCGTCGGGTCGTTGGGCGCACCACTGGGAGCCGCCGCGGGATCTGGGGCCGCGGCCGCCGCGTGCAGGCCGAGCTGCACCCGACACTTCCGGAGCGTCCCTTCGCGCGTGTGCTCCATGAGCCACGTCCGCACCGTGATCCCGAGATCAGCGGGCCAGAGCCGCGTCAGCGCCGTCATCGTGAGCGCGTCGACCGTACCGTCGAGCGCCAGCATCGGTGCGGTTCCCAGAATCACCGAGGCCTTGGCGTCGAGCCGCGACGACCCCACCGCCGCCGTCACGCGCGCGAAGCGCAGCGTCTCGACCGCCGGCAGGTACACGCCCGTGGCGTCGAGCTCCGCGAGCGCGAACGGTTTGCCGCCGTCCCCCGCCGGTGCGAGCTCCCCATTGTCACCCGCCAGCGTGAAGTCGATCTGGCCGAGCGTGCCGTCGGCGTCCCGCGCGATCGCTGCCGTCGCCTGCACCGGCAGCCGCAACGTGCCGCGCACCGGCGGCACGCCGCTCTCGAGCGAGAGGGCGGCGCTCACCGTCACGTCGAGGCCGTCGGCGCGGGGGCGGATCTCGAGGTCGCCGTGCGTCAGCACCAGTGAGCCGCCGGCGCGCTGGTCGTCGATCGTGATCTGCGTGCGCGTCAGCTTGATCCTCGGCAGGACGGCCGCGGTCGGGTCCGTGCGTGGCGAAGCGTCAGAAGACGCGCCCAGCAGCTCCAGCACGGCCACCCCTGCCCCGCCCTCGCCGTTCCCGAGCCGCCACTCGCCTGCGGCCGTCCGCGTGAGCGCCAGGTCGGCGTCGTCCACGCCGACGCGCTTGATCACCACGCGGCCCTGCAGCAAGGCCGTGAGACTCGGCCGCACGCTCAGCACCGGCAACGACATGAGCGCGGTGCCGTCGGGCCGTCGCAGGGTCAGTCCGGTCACGCGGAGCGCCAGGCCGCGGCCGGCCCGCGCGAGCTCGGTGCGTTCGACCGTCGCCGTCACGTCGGGGGCGAGCGCGGACACGGCTGCCGCGATGTGCGCGTCGAGGAAGTGGAGCGGGATCGGCCCGGTGCCGAGGCGCCACCAGAACGCGCCCACGAGGAGCACGCTCGCGCCGAGCATCGCGAGCGTCAGGCGCACGATGCGCGAGCGGAGAAGCCACCGGATCACGTCGCGTTACATAGATCGGGCCCTGGGTGGGCGCTATCGAGCGGCGAGCCGCGTCCGATTCGCTCGCTAGCGTTCGATCGCGAAGGCCCCGACGTAGCCCGGCCCGACGTCGAGGTCCGTCACGTGCCACGCGTCGGCGTCGGCCGGTTCCGGACGGGTCGCGATCAGCACCGACGCGGCACTGATCCCGACGGCCACGTCGAAGGAATCGAGCGGGCGCGTCAGGCCGTCGCCGCGCGCTTTCAAGTACGCTTCTTTGCGGCACCAACAGCGGAGGATCGCCGCGGATCGCGCGCTGCCGGCAAGCCCGGCGAGGGCCAGGCGCTCCGCGGATGAGAAGAACGTCGCGGCGACGGCATCGAGGTCGCCCCGTCGGTTCGTGGCCTCCACGTCGACGCCGACCTCACAGCCGGTCGCGACGGCCACGAGCCCCACCTCCCCCGCATGGGTCAGATTGAACCGCAGCGCCGGGTGCGCGGGCAGCCACGGCTTCCCGTGCGCCCCGTACGCGAAGCGCAGCTCCGCTGGCGCCAGGCCACACGCGCGTCCGAGCACCGCGCGCAGTCGCGCCCGGGCAACGATGAAGCCGGCGCGATCGGCGTCACGCCGGTAGCGCGCGGCGCGCGCCCGCTCGTCGTCCGTGAGGATACCGGCGCAGCGCGCCATCTCCTCGGCTGCCACGGCGAGCGCAAAGCGGTGGATCCGGACGCCTGCCGTCATTCCTTGTTGGGGGATGCCAACAGCGGCAGGCTGAACACGTCGTCGGAGAAGCCGCGATCGAATTGCACCTCGACCACCTCGAACACCGAACGCGTGCCGGCCGCGGGCGTCTCGACCTCGGTGCGCGACGGCACGGGGACGGCGCCGACGAAACGGACGTCGCTCTGCCGGATGCGCTTCAACGCCGTCGCTTCCGCGCCGTAGAGCTCCAGGCGCCGCAGCACGAAGTCCGTCGCGCCGACCCAGAACAGGATCCGTTGATAGCCCTTGGCCTGTCCGACCTCGAGCCCGTACGCCTCCACGCCGTCGATGCGCTCGGTGCCGCGGAGGGTCGGACGCATCTCGGCGGCCGTCCAGGCGACCGAATCGTGCAGGAGATCCAGCTCCGCCGAGGTGAGATCCGTGCCCATCAGACCCTCGTCCTTCATCTGGCCCGCGAATCGTCGGGCCCGCTTCTGGCGCGGGAGATAGAGCCAACGCTCCGGGACGCCGTTCGCGCGCGCCTGTGACAGCACCGACGTCCCCCGCACGTTGTCGGGCGCGAGGAAAACCAGCAGCACCTTACGACCGCCGTCGCCGTAGCGCCGCTCGTAGAGCTCGACCATCCGCTCCTGCTCGTGGGCCTGGGCATCCACGGTCGTGACGCGCAGCACCTGATGCTGATCCGCCCAGCGATAGCTCGTCGCGTAGAGCCGACGGCGCGCGTCGAGGATCTCGCGCGGCCCGTAGGCAGCCGAGGCGTCGTGGGCCGCCATCAGCAGCACCGCCGCGACGAGCCCCCGCACCATGAATCGCGGCGCCGTCATTGCGGGATGCACTGCAGGTCGGGCATCGCCGGGAAGCGACCCGCCGTCGCCGGCGCGGTCAGGCCGTCGTGGAGCCAACGCCGCAACGGACCGACGAGCCCCGGCGCGTCGTAGCCGGGATGCGCGGCGAGAAACGTCTCGGCGCTCCGATAGTGTGCGAGCGCCGCCGGCCGGTGCCCTTGGCGATCGGCGATCATGCCCCGCACGACCTTGGCGTGGGCCCGCACCTCGAACGGAGCCTCGTCGACATCGGCCCGTGCCAGCAGCGCTTCGGCCGCGGCGAGCTTCCCCGTCGACCAGCGCACGCGCGCGCGCGCCCATGCGAGCCGACGCGGCTCCAGCATCGGCGCCGACGCCGGCGCGACCGCCAGTCGATCCCACAGGGCACCAGCATCCCCCGTGCGGCCGATCGCGAAGAGCCGTGAGGCCTGCCGCATCGCCGCCACGGTCGCGAGGTCGTGCTGGAACGCCGGGCTCCCGAGCCGGGGATCGGCCGGGATCGGTGCGGCATCGGGCTGCGCGTCGCCAACCGCGATCGCGATCATCTCCCCGAACGGCGCGAGCGGTTGTTGCGTCGTCGAATGCCACAGCAGCCGGCGCGCGGGGTCGACCACGACCGGATTCAGTACCCGCAGATTGGCGACGGTCGCATCGTTGATGAAGGGACTGTTCGCACGGTCGCGCAGGATCTCCGCCGCAACCGCCGGCGTGATGGTGCCGAGATGCGGGCGCACCGCCGCTTCCATGGCGAGCCGACGCCGGTCCGTGTCGTCGGTGCGGCCGTGATCGCGGTCGTGCATCGCGGGCGTCCGACTGTGATTGCTGTGACCGAACCAGTCGTCGGTCGGACGGAACACGGCGCAGTCCTTGGCCGCGCATTCCGCGAGCGCGATCGTGCCGGTCGCGTCGGCGAGCGTCAGCATCCCGGGACCGCCGCGATTGCCGTCCTCCGCCAGCAGCGCGAGCGCCTCGTCGACCGTCCGCGCCTTCTGGAGGATCCGGCGATAGAGAAAGCGCGGAAAGCCGAGGCCGATCATGTCGTCGGCATCGAAAAAATTGATCGAGACGGCGAGTCCCGCCTCGTTCAGGCCAACGAGCGGGATGATGATGAGCGGCCAGGAGACACTGACGTGGGCGAGGTCACCGTTGGTCGGGTGGTAGCGCGTGACGAGCGGGCGACGCCGGCCAGTGTCGTCGGACCAATCGACGTTCCGTCCGATGAGGGCGCGCCCGTCGGCGGTCGCGGAGCGCGTGGCCGCGAACACGGTGGACCCCCCGCCGAAGACCCCGCCGTACAGGTAGCGCATCCCGTCGCTGCCGCTGGCGTCGAGGCCGCGCGCGATGGCCGCCGCCTCTTCGTACATGCCGCTGTCCTCGCGCCACCCGCCGAAGGTGGTCCAGAACGGGAGAATCAGCCGGTCGACCACCGTACCGAACGCGCCCTGCGAACGGACGAGCCCGCGCCAGTGATCGCCGAAGAGGTCGGCGAGCTCGCGCGCTTCGGCGCCCAGCAGCTCGACCTCCTGGCGGCCCATGGCTTCGTACGAGCCGTACACATCGAGAAGGATGAGCGCGCCGCGATCCTCGCGCCGGCCGCGTCCGGCCTCCGGCGGCGGCGTCGCACCGGCCGTCATCGGCACCAGCAGAACGGCGACCGCGATCGCCGCCGTCCACCCCGCGCACCTGCGAGCCATGTCGGAGCCTCCTCCGCCGCGTTCGGGCTCACGCCGTCCTCGCGGCCGCAAAGGGAATTCGCATGCCGCGCGCGCGCGCGGCGGCCCGTTCGCATACGAGCTCCGCGACGGCAATGTCGAGGATCCCGAGACCAAACGGGCTGAATATGGTGGGCCGGTCATAGCAAGAGCTCACGGGCGCCGTCTCGATCAGCAGGGCCGGCAGATCGGTGCGAATGAACCGCCGGTGCCCGACCGCGCGCTCCGCGAGGTGGACGGACGTATCGGCGCGGCACACGTGATCCACGTCGTCGACGACGTTGTCGGCGGCCAGCACGACCGCGGGCACCAGATCGCGCAACGACAGGTGCAGCACGGTGCGGAGCGTCCCGTCACCGATCGTGGACAGATGCGGCAGCATCGCGGTCGTCGCGATCGAAACCACCGCGGCGGACGACGCCAGCGCCGACCATTCGTCGACCACCCGGATCGCACGACCCGCGAGATTCGCCGTGCAACGCGCCGCAAAGCGCTCCGCGCGCGCGCGCGACAGATCGCACACGACCACCTCCGCGACCCCTGGCCATACGTGCAACAGGAATCGCAGGGTCTCGAAGTTGATCGCGCCGCACCCGAGCAATCCGACCGTCGTCGGGGTGCCCTCGTGGAGCACCTGGGCCGCCAGGGCCGCGCTCGCGGCCGTGCGTTTGGCGCTCACGAGCGAGCCCTCCACGACCGCGCGCGGGCGCCCCGTCGTGATCGAGCTCAAGACGACCAGGCCCGAGGCGCGGGCCAGACCGGCCGCGAGGTTGTCCGGAAACGACGCGATCCACTTCACACCGGCGAGCCCGAACGGCGTCCCGAGGTAGGCCGGCAACGCGATCATGCGGTCGTGGCCACCGGGAAACCGCAGAAACGTCGAGTGGGGCACCACGGATCTCCCGCGACCGTGCGCGTGATACGCGCGCCGGACGACGTCGAGAATCGCCGCCTCTTCGTCGCGTAGCGCCGCCTCCACCTCGTCGGCGCCGAGCACCAGCAGCGTCCCGTCGCTCATGACGCCGCCCCCGCGACGCCGTCACCGCCGTACTCCCCCGTCGGCAGCGCTCGCGCGGGTTCGGTGTCCTCACGGGCCCGACCGAGGTCGAGGCCGAAGTGCTCCGCCACCCACGCATCCGAATAAATGGTGTCGAGATAGCGCTCGCCGCGATCGGGAAACACCGCGACGCAGGTCGCACCGGCGCCGAGACGCGCGCGCAGACGTTCCACTGCCATCACCGCCGCGCCGGACGACCCGCCCGCGAGGATGCCTTCTCGGGCCACCAAGCGGCGGCATCCGACGATGCACTCGAGATCCGAGACCCGCACACACTCGCGCGCGAGGTCGTCGCGATACAGCGCCGGTCGGATGGCGGCGCCGTGTCCCGGGATCAGGCGGCGCGGCGTTGCGCCACTCGATGCGGCGGGGCGCGTCTCGTCGTCGAAGATGACGCTGCCGAGCGCGTCGACGGCGACGATCTCGGTTGCCAGGCCGTGCTCGCGCACGTAGTCGGCGCAGCCGCGAATCGTGCCGCAGGTGCTGGTCGGACAGAACAGGTAGTCGACGCGCCCGTCGAGGGCCTCGACGATCTCGCCCATCGTCTGGCGATGCGCCCGCGCGTTGTTGACGTTGCCGTATTGATCCGGCCAGAACGCCGACGGCAGCGCCGCCACGATCGCGCGGACCCGGGCGATCCGAGCCCGCAAGTAACCGCCGCCTCCGGGGTCCGGCGCCGCGACCACTTCGATCTCGGCGCCGTACGCCCGCATGATCGCGATGTTCTGGGCGGTCGTCCGCGCGTCGACGACGCAGATGAATCGCAGGCCGAGATACGCGCAGGCCTGGGCCAGACCGATGCCCATGTTGCCGGAGCTCGACTCCACGACGACGGTCGCGGGTCCGAGCGCCCCGGACGACCACGCGGCCTCGAGCAACCCGAGCGCGGCGCGATCCTTGATGCTGCCGCCGGGATTCGAGCCTTCGAGCTTGGCGTACAGTCGAAAGGGCGCATCCGGCATGAGACGCCCGAGCGCGACCAACGGCGTCCGTCCGATGCACGCGAGCACGCCGCCTCTCATGACCGCCTCGTGGGCGTGTGTCCGGCGAGCCCGCAGAAGACGGTCATCCACCGATCCGCCAGGCGCTCGATGACCGGGCGCGCGAGCAACGTCCGATCGTAGTCCCACAGGACCGCGAGCCGTCCGTCGACGACCTGGACGGTCACGTCGAGGATGGTGGGCCGCGTGCCGCGCAGACCGAGCTCCCGTCCGGGGGCTTCGGGCGCCAGACGCCAGCCCGCGGCGGCGGGAACCGCGAGATGACCGAGGTAGTTGAAGCTCACCTCCGGCCGATGCCAACCCGCGTCCAGATCAGCGCGGACGAGGCCAAAGCCCGCGCCACCGTGCGGGATCTCCCCCAGGTGGCGCACGAGCAACGCGAGCGTGTCTTCGGGTCGCGGCGTCACGGCGACGGGCAGTCGCAGCGGAAAGACCGCCGTGAACCACCCGACGGTGCGCGTGACGTCAATCTCGGGGAGCACATCGCGCCCGTGCCGTTCGAGGTAGACGAGCAGCGCGTCGTCGCCGGCGAGCTCGGTCACCGCGGTCGCGAGACCGACCAGTCCCGCCGCCTCCACCGAGACGCCCTGCGCCGCGAGGGCACCGAGCACCGTCGCGGTGGCGGCCGGCTCGAGCCCCTGCGCCCACCGCTCCACGTCGGCGATCGCGGCCGTCGTCCCTCCCCGCAGACGCGGCAAGCGCGCGCCGGGCGCGCCGCACTCCCGTTCCCAGAAGGCGCGGTCCGCGGCGCGCGCCGCGGCGCGTCCCCATGCCGAGAGGCGTTCCGCCCAGCGCTGGAACGAGGCGCTCTTCGCGGGCAGCGCGATCGCGTCCCCACGCTGCAGCTGTCCGTAGAGCGTCACGAGATCCTCGAGCAGGATCGGCCACGACACCGCATCACAGGCCAGATGGTGCACCACGACGAGCACGCGGCTCGGTCGATCGGCACCGAGATCGAACGCCACGACGCGCACGATCGGGCCGGCGGTGAGATCGAGCGTCGTCTGCTCGCACGCCGCCCGTGCCGTGATCGCGACGGCCGCCGCGGTGTCGTCCAGCGCCGACAGATCGACGGCCGCGAACGGCACCGTTCCCTCGAAACCCGCGACGCCCTGATGCCAGCGCTCGCCGTCTCGACGCAAACGCAGGCGGAGCGCATCGTGGTGGCGCAGGAGATGCTCGACTGCGATCGCCAGCAGGGCCGGCTCCGGGCGCGAATCGACGAGCAGCATCGTCGCCATGTTGAAGTGGTGCAGATCGGGAAGATCGGCGTCGAGCAGGATGCGTTGGATCGGCGTGATCTCCACCGTGCCGATCACCGGCCCCTGCTCGTCACCCGCGTCGCGGCGCTCGACCGCCACCCGGGCAAGGCCCGCGATCGTCCGCTGCTCGAACAGCTGCTGCGGCGTGACGACGAGCCCGCGACGGCGGGCGCGCGCCACGACGCGGATGCTCGAGAGCGAATCCCCGCCGAGCGCGAAGAAATCGTCGCCTTCCGAACGCACGGGAATCCCCAGCACCTCTTCCCAGACCGCCATGAGGATGCGCGCAACCCGGTCGCCGTGGCGAGCAGCGCGGAGCTGCGAAACAGGGCCATCCGGCTGCGCGACGGCCCCCGCCAGGCACTCGACGTACGCCGCGAGCAGATCCGCGACGTCCTCAGCCTCATGGAGCCGCGCATCGTACTCGAGGCGCAGCGCGAGACCCCCCGAGCCCTCGACGACGACGAGCATCAGATCGGTCCGGCTGGTCGTGACCTCGAGCGGCACGACGGTCGTGATCACGCCGGGAAGGTCGACGACGCCGACGCCCGCACGCTCGACCGCGAAGGCGAACGGGCTGAGCGGCGGGCGCGACAAGGTCCGCTCGACCCCGAGCGCCGTCAGCACTCTTTCGAACGGGAGCGCTTGGTGCCGCAGCGCTTCTCGCACGACGCCCCGCACCCGATCGAGCAACCCCGCGAACGTGGGATCGTCGTCGAGGCGCACCCGGAGCGCGACCAGGTTGACGAAGAAGCCGATGATCCCCGCCATCTCCGGGCGCTCGCGGTTGGCCACGGGCGCCAACACCGTGACGTCGTCGAGCCCGCTCCGTTCAGCCAGCACGACGAGCCAGGCCGCCAGCGTGGTCGCGAAGAGCGTCGTCCCGCTCCGACGCATGCACGCCCGGATGCCGTCGACGAGCGCAGGATCCAGGGCGATGACCTGCGCCGCCCCGGACCCTCCGAGCCGCGCGCCAACGGGAATCACCGGGGACGGCGCCCCCTCGAGCTGCGATCGCCAATACGCGGTCGCCGCCTGGTCGTCCGGGTGCGACCCGCTCCGTTGCCACTCCGCGTAGTCCGCATACTGCAACGTCGCCACCGCGAGCGGCATCGGTGCGCCGGCGAGCGTCGCGCGATAGAGCGCGCTCAGCTCGCGCGCGAGGATCGTGACCGACCACGCGTCGCTGATCAGATGGTGCATGGCGACGCCGATCACGTGGTGCGCGGCGTCGAGCCGGCACACCGTGACCCGCAGCAACGGTCCACACGTCACGTCGAACGGGGCATCGAGATCGCGTCGCAGCAGCGCCGCCGCTTCCGCCGGCCGAATCCGCAGACGCACCGAGCCCGTCGGCGACACCACCTGCCGCGGAACGCCGTCGACGCTGGCGAAGGTCGTGCGGAGGCTCTCATGGCGCGCGACCAGCATGTCGAGGCTGCGCTGCAACACCACCAGGTCGAGGACCCCGGCCAGATCGAAGGCGCCCATGACGTTGTAGGCCGCGCTCCCGGGCGCCACCTGTTCGAGGAACCACAATCGTTCCTGCGCCCAGGACGTCCGAAACGTGGCCACCCCGGGGCCGCGCGGCAGGGGTCGCGGTCCGGCCGGCGGACGTCGCAAGCGGTCGAGACGATGCGCCAGGAGGACGCGCTTCTCCGCCGAGAGCGTCGCGAGTCGCACGTCGAGCCCGGCCGTCACGACGCCACCCGTACGGGCTCGCTGGCGCTCGTGGACGCCGCCAGCAGCTGAGCCGCCTCGGCGTCGGAAAGCCTTTCGATCGCCGCGAGCTCGCGCTCGTAGGCGTCCGCATCGACGTCGGCGCGCGTCGCGGAGCTCTCGACGGCGGCGGCCGCGAGCACCGCGACCGTCGGGCGCGCCAGAAACGACTGGACGTCGCCCACGACGCCGAGCTCGCCGTGGAGGCGGGCCAGCATGTGGTAGACGAGCAGCGAGTCGCCGCCGAGCGCAAAGAAGTCGTCCTCGGGGCCGACGGCCTGGACCCCGAGCAGATCACACCAGAGCCGGGCGATCTCCTCTTCCCGCGAGGTTCCCGCCCATCGCACGGGCGCCCCGCCACTGCCCGCGAGCGCGACGGACGACAACGCCGACCGGTCGAGCTTGCCGTTGGCGCCGAGCGGTAGCACCGCGAGCGCGGTCACGATCGCCGGCACGGCCGCGGATGGCAGTCGTTCGGCCGCGCAGTCACGGAGGATGGCCAAGGTCGCCGCTCTCGCGCGCGGGTCGTCCGTCTCCGGCGAAGCCGGCGAACCGGCCAGCACCACGTATGCCACGAGGCGGACACCGCCACCGGGAGCGGGCTCCGCGACGACCGCCGCGTCCCGTACCGCCGCATGCTGCAGGAGCACGGCGGCGACCTCTCCCGGCTCGATGCGCACGCCACGAATCTTCACCTGATCGTCGAGGCGGCCGAGGCATTCGAACGTGCCGTCCCCGAGGTCGCGCCCACGATCGCCGGTCCGGTAGCGCCGCGGGCCCGCCGGCGACGACACGAAGGCCGCGGCCGTCCGTGCGGGATCGTGCAGATACCCGCGCCCGACCGCGCTGCCGCTGACGACGATCTCGCCGACCTCCCCCGTCGGAACCGGCTGCAGTGTCGCGTCGACGATCTCGAGACGCACGTTCGGAATTGGACGGCCGATCGGGACGCGCACGGCGCCTGCGGCCGGTGGCGTCCGGATCACGTGATGCGCGACGTCGTCCGCGCATTCCGTCGGCCCGTACGCATTCACCAGCGGCACCGTCGGGTAGCGTCGGAGCCAGCGTCGGCACAGCTCGGGCGCGAGGGCGTCCCCGGTGACGACGAGCCACCGCAGCGTCGCCGCAACGTCCGCCGCGCCTGCCGTCGTACCGGCCAGCTCGAGCAACGGATCGATCATCGCCGGCACCACCTCAAGGACGGTGACGCCCGAACGCACGAGCACGCCGAGCAGCCACTCCGGGTCGCGGACGGCGCCGTCCGCGACGATCACGACCCGTCCCCCGACGAGCAGGGCGGCGAGGCATTGCCAGATCGACACGTCGAAGCTGACCGCCGCCGTCTGCGCCACGCGGTCGTCCCGACCGAGCCCGAGGAGCGCGATCTTGGCGTCGAGGTGATTCGCGAGCGCCGCGTGATCGACGAGCGCCCCCTTCGGGATGCCCGTCGATCCCGACGTATAGACGACGTAGGCTAGGTCGGCCGGCGCGGTGCTGGCGTGATCGTGGTCGGCGACGACGGCGGGCGCGCTCGCGACCGCCGCGGTCGGCACGACCTCCCACGCCGCCTCGTCGTCGCGGCTCGCCACCCCGATGGCGGTGCCTTCCTCGGGGGTCAGTACCACGCGCGTCCCGCTCTGCCGCAGCACGTCTTGGATGCGGGTCTGCGGCCAGCGGGGATCGATCGGCAGATACACCGCACCGCTCCGAAACACCCCGAGCATGCCCGCAACCACATGGATGCCGCGCGCGCCCCACACCGCGACGACGGCTCCCGGAGTGACCCCACGCGCGCCGAGTCGTTCGGCCACGGACTCCGCCCGCGCGCGCAGCTCGGCGTACGTGATCGCCGCGCCGTCTTCCTGCACGGCGATGGCCTGCGGCGTCGACGCCGCTTGCCGTGCGAACCGCGCCCAGACGGGCGCCGTCGCCGCCGCTGTGTCCACCGAGCTCGACGCCGGCGGCGGCGCGTCGATCCGACTGGTCGGATTCGTCAGGCACTGTTCGAGCAACCGACCGACGTCGCGCACCAGATCCTGGCGCGCGGCGGGGCCGAAGGCCGCGCGGTTGCAGTCGATCGCGAGCGCGGGCTCGCCGGTCGCGCCGAAATCCGCGATCGCGACGGTAACCCCGCCGAAGCGATGTGTCGGCGACGGCCACTCGATCCGGAGCGGCAGGGACGCGAACGTGCGCCCGGCGATCTCGTGCCGGTAGATGTTGACCAACACCTCGTACGGCTGGTCCGCACGGCCGACCCGATCCGCGTACCACTGATGCTGCGACGCCTCCCAGGTCGCCGCGAGCAGGCGTGTGAACAGGGTGTCGAAGGTGTCCCCGCCGTCGACCGCGAGCCGCACGGGACATACGCTCATGAACGAGCCGATCGTCCGCTTGAATCGTTCCGAGGCGCGGTTGGCGAACGGAACGTCGAAGACCACGACGCGACTCCCGGCGCTGCGGTACAGATGGGCCGCGAGGAGGCTGGCGACGAGCGCGAAGACCCCGACGTCGTGCGAGCCGGCGCGCGCCGCCAACGCGGCGATCCGGGCCCCCGTGCCGCGATCGAGGCGGCGGATCTCGCGGGTGATCGCCGTCGCCTTTCGTGGATCGGCGAGCCGCGGCAGCGCAGGCTGGGTCGATGGCGTGCCGTATCGGCCGCGCCAGTACGCGCGCGCCGCGGCGGCCCGCGGCGAGGCCCGGAGGCTGCGCTCGTGGGCGATGTACTCCGCGAAGGACGGCGCCGCCTCGGCCGCGAGCGTCCGCGCGCCCGCGGCCGCCTCGTAGTAGGCCCCGACCCGCTCGTACACGAGCCGGAACGACCATGCGTCGGAGACGAGCTGGTGCTGCGTCAGCACCCACACCCAATGGGCCGGCCCCAGACGGACGAGCACCGTGTCGAACCGCGTGTCGATGCCGGCGACGCGCGCCACCCGTTCGCGCGCCAACGCACCGAGCGCGCGACTCGGATCGGCGTGGCCCGTGAGGTCCACGACCTCGACCGTCGTCGGGATCGACGCGCGGACGCGTTGCACGGGGCGACCCTCGACGTTCTCCACCACGGACCGCAACGCGTCCGATTCGTCCAGCACCGCCTGCACGGCGGCCTGGAACCGTCGCACGTCGAGCGCGCCTTGGATGTGCAACAACACGCCTTCGGCAAAGACCGGCGCTCCGGCGGCGACCCGATCGCCGCCCCAGATCAGGAGCTGGCGCCGGGTCAGATTGCCGCGATCGCAGAGCGCGTCCCAGCGCGCGTCGACCGGGGTGCGATCAATGGCCGGCTGGGCGTGAGCCGGCTGCGCGTGAGCCGGCGGCGTGGGTTCGCCTACCGGCGGGGGACCGACCGGTTGCGTCGGCGCGGCACTCACGCCGCCACCTCGCTCAACCGCTCCGCCAAGCTCGCGATGGTCGGGTGCTCGAAGACCAATCGGAGCGGCACCGGGCGGCCGAGCCGGTTGCCGAGGGCCGCCGCCACCTCGGCTGCTTCCGCCGAGTCGATGCCGAGCGCCATCAGCACGTCGTCGCGTCGAATGCGTTCGGGGGGCAGACGCCGGAGGTCCGCGACGATGCCAACGAGCCACGCTTCGATGACGCCGGCATCGACAGTGGCAACGACCGACGCTGCCGGCGGCACGGACGCCGGGAGCGGCAATGTTTCGAGCCGCGCGCTGCCGTAGGCGTCGCGACACGCCCGGCGCCGCACTTTGCCGCTCGAGGTCTTCGGGAGCGTGTGCGGCCGGATCAGCACGATCGCGTGCGGCCGCACGTCGTACTCCGCAGCGATCGCCCGCGCGACGGCGTCGACCGCCGCCACGGCCTCCTCCGTGCCTACGGCATTGCTCTCGTGCACCAGCACGACGCGCTCGTCCCCGTCACCGGCGTCGACCGCGAAGGCCGCACCGCCGCCGGGACGCAAGCTCGGGTGCGCCTGCGCGGCCGTCCGTTCGAGATCCTGCGGATAGAGATTCCGGCCGCGCACGATGAGGAGATCCTTGAGACGGCCGGTGACGAAGACCGTGTCGCCCCGCATGAACCCGAGATCGCCCGTGCGCAGCAACGACCCGCGGGAGCGGCTCGCCAGACGTCCCGCAAAAACGGCGGCCGTGTCCTCGGGACGATGCCAGTAGCCGGCGGTGACGTGTCCCCCCGCGACCCGGATCTCCCCGATCTCGCCCGGACCGACTTCCGCGTGCGTCTCGGCGTCCGCGATCACCACCTCGAGCCCGGGGGTCACGCGTCCGCAGCCGACGAGGGTGCGCGCGCCAGCCGCGCCCGCCGGCACGTCGACGACGCGATGGCGTTCCAGCGCCGCACCGTCGACGGTGATCACGTCCACCGACCCCGCCGGACCTCCGGACACCATCAACGTGGCCTCGGCGAGGCCGTAGCAGGGCACGAACGCGTCGCGCCGGAATCCGTACGGCGCGAAGGCCGCGGCGAAGCGGTCACAGGTCTCGGCGCGCACTGGTTCCGCGCCGTTCATGGCGGCCGCCCACGAACGGAGATCGAGACCGCGCCGCTCCGCTTCGCTCGTCCGCCGAACCACCAAGTCGAACGCGAAGTTCGGTGCGGGGCTCAGCGTCCCGCGATACCGCGAGATCGCGCGCAGCCAGCGCACCGGTCGTTCGAGGAAATCGAGGGGAGACACCTGCACCGACCGGCAGCCGACCTGGAGCGGGATCAGCACCGAGCCGATGAGACCCATGTCGTGGTAGAGCGGCAGCCAGCTCACGACGACGGCGCTCGCCGCGAGGCCGAGTGCGGCCGCCACACTCGCGCCGTGGGCCATGATGTTCCCGTGCGTCACCATGACGCCCTTCGGAGAACCGGTCGACCCCGAGGTGTACTGCAGGAAGGCGATGGCGTCGCGGCCGACACCGCGATCACGCCACGCGACCTCGGACCCGATGTGCACCGCCTCCACCGGACACCACTCCAACGCGCGCAAGGTCGGCACGCTGCTCAGCCAGCTCGCGGCCCGCTCCCGCACGCCGGCCGTCGTGAGCACGATGGCCGCATCGGCATCGGCGGCGATCTGCTCCAGGCGTCCGAGCCCGACGGCCATGGCGCGGGGATCGGGTGGATAGACCGGAACGGCAATGACGCCGGCCAAGAAGCATCCGAACAATCCCGCCACGAAATCCAACCCCGGATCGAAGACGAGGAGCGCCGTCCGCCCTTCGAGATGGCGTGCGGCAAGCGCCACCGCGATGCGCCGGGCCCACACGTCGAGCTCGAGATACGTGAGCGAGGTCTCGATGTCCTCGCCGTCCACCAGGAAGGTGTACGCGGTGCGGTCCGGGCTCTCCTCGGCGCGCCGCCGCAGCACGTCGACCAACGTGATCCCACCAGTGCTCTCGTCCATGTCGCCTCCCCCGCTCGTGCCGCGTCCGCGGATCACGGCGCCTGCAACGCTGCGCTGATCGCCGTGCGGCCCGTCCGCCGGCCGAGCAGCCAACCGATCGCCCCCGTGACGACTACGACCGCGGCGCTCGCGAACACGGCGGCGCCAGTCGGATAGGCGTAGACCACGGACATGCCGAGCATGCCGCGCAGGAGCACTTCGACTTGCATCCATCCGATCCCCCAGCCGACGGCCGCCGCCATCACGACCGCCAGCGTCGCGATCACGACGCCTTCGAGACTCTGCAGCCGAGCGAGCTGCCCACGCGTCGCACCCACGGCGCGCAGCAACCCGAAGACGCGCCGCTGCGCCAGGAGCGCCGCAACCCGCGCGCTCGCCATCCCGACGAGCGCGCTCGTCACCGTCAGCGCCAGGAGCGGGTACACGAGTCGCGTGAGGTTCCCGAGCATGGCGCGGTACTCCTCGCGCAGAGCCTCGACCGTGAGGACGACCAAGGCGTGCCGTTCGCCGACTTCGCGCCGAATGCGCGCGCTCACGGCCTCCCGGTCGGCCCCCGGCCGGAGCGTCACCTCGACCACGTTCACGTTGGTGTCGCGCCACGCGCGGCGATACACCGCGCGATCCAACCGAACGGTCCCCAGATCGCCGGGCGTCAACTCCAGATGGATGCCGGCGATCCGGAACGGCCAGGGGCCCGTGGGCGTCGCGAGCTCGATCACGTCGCCGATCCGACGGTGGAATCGGCTGGCGAACGTCTGGTTGACGACGACGCCGGTTCCCGCCGCGAGCGCGTTCGCGGCCGCACCCGCATCGCCCTCGACCATGAAGAGCCGGCGGCGGCGGTCTCGATAGTGGGCCCCGTCGCTCGCGACGACGGCGATCGTGGAGCCCTCGAACGCCAGGCGGTCGATCCGCACCGCGTCCACGTCCGCCGCGCCTTCGATCCGTGCGATCGCCTCCGCCACCGTCTCGGGCATGCGGACGGCAGCGACGGCGAACGGGTCGCCACCCGAGCTCACGAAAAGATCGATCGGTCCGAACACGGTATCGAAGGCCGCGTCGAGGCCCGCGGCGAGGCTTGCGATCCACGTGACGACGGCGATCGTGCCGGCGACGCTGACGAGCAGCGCCGACGCCGTGACCGCGACCGCACCGAGGTCGTGGACGAGACCGCGCAACGCCAGCGTCAACCCCAGACTGCGACCACGGCTCGCGAGATCCTCCCCCATGAGCAGCGCGTGCCGGACGAAGAACGGGAGACAAGCCGCGACGCCGATCACGCTGCCGAGCATGGCGAGCAGCCCCAGACCCTCGGCCGCAACCGGCAGCCGCGAGCGGGCGAGCCACGCCCCGGTTGCCCCGATCAGCACGACCGCGCCGATGCCGGCCCATGCCGCGAACCGCGGGGCGCCCTGCGCAGCTTCGTCGGCCATCGTGCGGAGCGCATCGAGCGGGGTCGCGGCGAGCACGCGACGCAGCGGACCGACGATCGCGAGGAGCGGCGTCACGATGCCGAGCGCGAGACTGGTCATGACGGTTCCGAGCGAGACGTGGATCGCGGCGCCGCCGGTCTCCCCATAGAGCGCCGCCGTCGTGGTCGCGAACGTGTCGTCGAGTAGCCCAGCCAGCGCGATCCCGAGCGGGAGACCGACGACCGACGCCGCCACGGCCAGCACCCCCATCTCGGCGGCGACCACTCCGGCGAGATGTCGGGGTCGCACGCCGATCGCGCGGAGCAGGCCGAGCTCGCGGCGCCGCTCGACGACGGCGATCGTCGTCACGTTCACGACGAAGAAGAGCGCGACCACCGTCGCCGTGGCGGCGGTCAGCAGCAGACCATAGCGGTAGTTGGTGAGCAGGCGCGTGAACGTCGCCGTGCGGGCCCGCGGCGGCTCGACCGTGCCACGGCCACCGACGCGCGCACGGACGGCATGCTCGACGCGCGCGGCATCGGCATCTGCAGCGAGCGCAACGGCGACCTGCGACACGCGACCGGTCATGCGCAGGAGATCCTGCGCGACCGAAAGGTCGACGACCGCGAACCGGCCGTCGAGCACGCTGGCGGGGCCGCGTTGCGTTCCGAGCAACGCGCGGACCGTCAGCCTGACGACACCGTGCGGAGCCAGGATGCGAATCGCCTCGCCGACCCGCAGATGGTGCGCCACCGCGAAGTCGTTGGTGAGCGCGACCGAGTCGGGCTCCGCCAGGAACACCAACGGATCTTCCACGACGGCGGTCGCCCCGGCGCCGTAGTCGCGGACCTCATGGTCGGCGAGAAGATCGACGCCGTAGAGATAGAGCCGTTCACCCGGAAAATCTGGAAGCCCGACGAATCCTTCGACCGAGGATGCCACGGCACCCACCCCCGGCACCCCGCGCACCTCATCGGCGAGCTCTTCGCCGACACCGGCATCCCCGTTCGCTATTTGCAGCGCCGCGCGCCCCGCGAGCCGGGCGGTCGTCTCCCCGTAGGTGGCGAGCGCGGAGCCGTGGAGAACCTGCGTCGCCAACAGCGTCGCGACACCGCACGCGATGGCCAGGCCTGCGACCGCGGCCATCCGTGCGTGCGTGGCGAGGTGCCGAACGGCCAGTGGCACCAGCGCTCGGCTGACGATCCACCACGCCCGCATCACGCCCCTCCCGCCGCGACGATCGGAACGTCCGACGCTGGCTCGAGCGCACCGTCGACGACCCGCAGCACGCGATCGGCATGCGACGCGGCGCGGGCGTCGTGCGTCACCATCACGACCGTCCGCCCGTGCTCACGGACCGTCCCCGCCAACGTCGCCACGACGTCTTCCGCCGTCCGCGAGTCGAGGCTGCCGGTCGGCTCGTCCGCGAGAATGAGGACCGGCTCCATGACGAGCGCGCGCGCGATCGCCACCCGCTGCTGCTCCCCACCCGACAGCGCGTCGGGTCGGTGGGTACGACGCGGCAGCATCCCGACGCTCGCGAGCGCCGCGGCGACGCGCGCGCGCACCTGCGCGGGCGAGCGGCCGTCGAGCCGCAGCGGCAGCGCGACGTTCTCCTCCGCCGTCAGCATCGGCACCAGGTTGAACGCCTGGAACACCACGCCCACGTTCCGACGGCGAAACACGGTGAGGGCATCGTCGGAAAGGACCGACAGCCCTTGGCCCGCCACCACGACGAAACCGGCATCGGGTGACTCGAGGCCACCGAGCAGATGCAGGAGCGTCGACTTCCCGGAACCGCTCGGCCCCATGATCGCGACGAACTCGCCAACGCCGACGTCGAGTGAAACGTCACGCACGGCAGTCACGACCGCGCCACCTTGGCGAAACTGCTTCGTGACACCGACGGCCCGCACAGCGCCGGTGGGACGATCGAGGCGCGCGGGCGCCGTCATGACCGGGACGCTCATCGCCCCGGTTGCCGATAGGGCGTGGCGTAGAGGTCGTAGACCGGAACGCGTTCGCAACAGGGCGCCGCGGGTGCGTTCGACGACCGCGCCGGCAGCGCCGGCCGACAGGCGGACGCCGCCATCAGCAGCACCAGCACGCGCATCCGAGAGCGGAGAACCGACATGCCTCGGAGCATCAGCAAGGCCGAGACCACGAGGAGAGCGCCGCCGCCACGCACCAACGCCGCGAATCTTCGGGCGCCGCCCGTGCACGGTCCCGGTCGGAGTGACAAGCCGACACTTGACGTCGCCGACACCCGGACGCCGCCGTTGCATCAGCTGACCCCGGTCGCTACTCACGCTCGAGTCGTCGCCCTCCCGCGGCGCCCTCGACGCAATAGGAGTCCACCCATGCTGAAGATCTACGGCGCCCTGCTCTCTCCCTTCGTGCGGAAGGTCCGCTGCGTGCTGACCGAGAAGCAGGTCGCGTATGAGCTCGTCGCGACGAATCCCTTCGACAAGAGCGGCGACTTCCTGAAGCGGAGCCCGCTCGGGCGGATTCCGGCGCTCGACGACGAGGAAGGCCGGTCGCTCGCGGACAGCACGGTGATCGTCGAGTATCTGGAAGACCGCTTCCCGACCCCGCCGATGTTCCCGCGTGAGCCCTACGACCGCGGCCGGGTGCGCTGGTTCGACGAGTACGCCGACGGCGGCATGGCCCCGAGCCTGACCGCCAAGATCTTCTTCCAGCGCGTCATCAGCGCGAAGCTCATCAAGGGCGGCTGCGACGAGAACATCGTCGCGAGCGCGCTGAAAGAGCTGCCGACCTTCCTGACCTATCTCGAAGGCGAGCTCGGCGGCCGCCAGTATCTCGTCGCCGAAACCTTCACGCTCGCCGACATCAGCGTCGCCTGCCAGCTCGTGAATCTGCGGCATGCCGGCGTCGAGGTGGATGCGGCGCAATTCCCGCAGCTCTCGGCCTGGTTCGGGCGCGTGGTCGCGCGGCCGTCACTGCAGGCGTTGGTCGAGCAGGATCAGGGGTTCCTGTCGCGGTTGTCGGGCTGAGATGCCCGACCCGTCCGACGCGCGGTCGGACGGGTCAGGGCACGGTCATTCTTCGCAGCGCAAGCCGCCGGTCAGTGACGCTTCGCAGTCGGACATCGTCCCGACGCGATTGATGATGCTGCCGTCGCCGTGGCTGAGCGTCACGATGAGCGGGCCGACGAACGGGGCCGAAACGTTCAGCTTGCCGACCACCATGTTGTAGCGGATGGCGGCGGCGTTCTTGCCGAGCGTCCCGAATTTGACCGCGCCTTTGCGGTCGGCGGTGCGACACTTGATCTGGCGGAGCGCACCGTTCTTGAGGCGGACCTGGCACTCCGACGGCTGCCACGTGAACGTCTCGTCGAGTGCATAGCCGTCCTGGACGCGGATGAGGATCGGGGAGTCGGCGTTGAACCGGCCGAGAATGGCCTCGCCGGGCTGGAGGTGCACGATGAAGTCGCCCTTCAGCTGGACCTTGCCCTTGGGCTTGATCGGACCGGGAAGTTTGGTGCCGCGAGCGCGGGCCCGGAAGATGTTCAACACGTCGTCGAGATCGTCACACGCGTCGCCGAAGCCGTCGCCGTCCGTGTCGTGTTGGTCGTCGGCGACTTCCGGACAGACGTCGGGCATGCACCCGCCATTCGGATGCCCCGGGTCGCCGTAGCCGTCGCCGTCCGTATCGGTGCACGGGTCACAGGCGTCACCCAGGCCGTCGCCGTCGTGATCGGCCTGATCGGGGTTGGCGATGCCGGGACAGTCGTCGACGAGGTCGCACACGCCGTCGTTGTCGACGTCGGGACACGCGAGATTCTGGCAGGTGGCGTCGCAGGTGACGGTGTTGGGCGGTTCGCACTGCTCGAGGCCCTCGACCACACCGTCCCCGCAGACGATCGCCCGGCACGCGGCGGTGCAGACGTTGACGAGAGGAGGGTCGCACGATTCCGGCGCGTCGATGAAGCCATCGCCGCAGCGCGGGGCCCGCTGGCAGGTGGCATCGCAGGTGAGCGCCACCGGCGGGTCGCACTCCTCGTTGCCCTGGATCAGACCGTCACCGCAGACGACGGACTGGCAGGTCGCGGTGCAAGTGGTGCCATTGGGCGGATCGCAGCTCTCGGGCGCATCCACGAGCCCGTCGCCGCAGACAGGGACCCGCTGGCACGCGGCCGTGCACGTCGGCGTGCTCGGAGGCTCGCATTGCTCACCGGGCTCGACCTGACCGTTGCCGCACGCGATCGGCGTGCAGTCGACGTCGCACGTCGTCCCGTTCGGCGGGTCGCAGCTCTCGGGCTGATCGACGAAGCCGTCCCCACACACGGCCACGCGCTGGCAGACGGCGTCGCAGGTGGGCGTACTCGGCGGGTCGCATTCCTCGCCCGCCCCGGCGTCGACACTCCCGTTGCCGCACAGCAGGAAGCAGGTGTTGGTGACGTCGGCCTGGACGCTCGTATGCGCACCGTCGCTCGCGACGCACTTCAGCGTGGTGTCGAACGGATTCAGATCCGCGCAACTGATGGTCGTCGTGACGTTGCCGAGCGCGTCGAGCGGCACGGGCTGCCCGTTGATCTCGGCGTGGTCGAGCCCAGCCGGCACGAGCAGCGGCAGGATCGTCGCCAGCTGACTCGGGTTGGTCACTTGCGTGTACGTGCCCCCGGTCTGGGTGGCGATGTAGCTCAGGTCAGCGGGATCCGCGCTCGCGCCGACGCCGATCGTGTTGATGGTCGTGCAGCGCGAGACGGCCGTCGCGAGCTGGCTCGCGCACGGATGCGCGGCTTCGACACAGCGAAAGCTCTCGTTCGACTCGCCGTCGGAGAGGAAGAAGACGATGTTCTTGCCGGGCGGAAAGAGCGTGAGCGCGGTGTTGATCGCCGTCAGAGCCGGTGGAAAGCGCGTCCCGCTCTGCACGGTCGATTGCGGAACGAGCGTGAACTTTTTGATTTGCCCGCCCGCGGGCGACGTGAAGTCGGAGTCGAGCGAGCGGAGCACCTCGACCACGTCGAGACCGTTCGTCGCATTGACGTCGACCTGAGGCGGCGTGGCGTAGACCTGGCTGATACCGCCGGTGTTCGGCAGGAGCGGGCTCATGTCGGCCGCGGCGGCGTTGGTCGCGAAGGCCACGACGCCGACGTTCACCTGCGTCGGGTTGCCGATGCTGGCATGCAGAGCAAGCACGCCGGCGATCTCGCCGTCGAGAATGTCGCCGAGCTCACTGTCGCCGTTGAAGTCGTCCCCCGCGTCGCCGAGGATGCCGTTGCCGTTGGCGTCGATGCGCGGGCGCCCGTTCTGCAGGAGGTAGTTCAAGTCGGTACTACCGGAAACGTCGACGGCATAGATGACGTTGATCGTCGTGGGCGTGTTGCAGCTGCTCTGGGCTGCGGTGATCGCGCAGTTACCCAGCAGCTGAACGGTCCCGGGGGGAACCGGGATCGTCGCGTTGTTGGCCGGAGCCGTGATCCGCGCGGTCAGGGTCTGATTGGTCGACGGGACGAGGACCGAGTTCGGCCCCGGGCCGAAAACACCCGAGAAGACGATCGCTGCCGAAGCCAAGACCAGTCCGGTCGCGACGAATGCGCGAAGGAATCGCATGACGGCCCCCTACTCCTTGCAGGTCATGCCGAGCGTGGTCTGCCGGCAGTCGACGATGCTGCCGACACGATCGATCCCTTGCTCCAGGGTCGCCGGCCCGTTGGTGATGGTGACACGAACCGGCATGAAGAACGGACCCGTCAGCGGCAGCTTCGAGAATTTCATGCTGTAGCGATAGTCCTGCTGACCCGTGCCCGATAACGGTTGGAGAATGATTTGACGGGTATTGTTCGTGTTCTTGCACTTGATGCGCCCTTTGGTGTTCGCGAGGCACTCGCTCTCGGGGAACGGGAACGACAGGTCGAGTCCGACCTGGTCCCGCACCCGCACGATGAAACCGCCGGTCATGGCAATCGGCACCTCGGGCGCGAGGCGGAGGAAGTCGCCCTTCGAGAGAATCGCGCCGTTCGGTTTGGACGCGTTCAGGCTCCGGCGCATGCGCGCGATCACGACGTTCAGATCGACGTCGTCGTCGTCGCACACGTCGCCTTGGTCGTCGCCATCGAGATCACCCTGCGTCGCGTTCGCGAAGGCCGGGCAGTTGTCGTCCGCGGTGCAGACGCCGTCGCCGTCGGTGTCCCCACCCCCGCCCGGCACGCAGACACCGAGCTGACACGTATCGATCAGCGTGCACGTAATGCCGTCGTCGCATTCGGCGTCATTCACACAGGCCGCGGCACGCGTGGCGGCAGTCGCCACCATCAGGACGGCGGCGATCAGGGCGGCGGCGAACGGCACCCGCCATGCGGAACGAAGGCACGTCAGCTCGGGAGGGGATCCCATGGCAATTCTCCTCTGGGCATCAGGCGCACCGAACGGAGAAGAACGACCACGAGAAGTGGCTCGGCTCTCGTCGCAAAACTTGCCGACTGCTGTTGCTCTTCTTGTTCAGGCGCAAGGGGGGTGTCGTTGCGTTGCGAGACGCGTGAACTACGAGCGAATTCGCAAGGGGTTTGCTACCGCCCCCGCATGCGAAGTGTCAAGCTCACAGTTACGCCCTAAGTCCACGGGTCTGCTCCACTTTGGAGCAGATAGCCCCCTGGTTCAGAAGTCGAGGTTGGGTTCTTTTCCGAGGACCTTGCAGTGCAGATAGGCCTGCGCGGAATCCTCGACGACCTCGGCCCGGTTGTAGGCTTCGAGCAGCGAAGGACCCGTGGCGGCGAGGCCGTGGTGCGCGAGCAGCACGATCCGGGTGTCGGGATTCTCTTTGTAGACCTCGACGATCAGGTCGCGCAGATGATCCGACCCGGCGTCGGCGTACGGCACGATCTGGATCTTCTTCAAGTGAGCGCGCGCCTGCCCCGTCATGTGGGGCGGGGTCTGGTTCAGGATGCCGAAGGCCATCGTGCAGGTGGAGTGCGTGTGCACGACGCCGCCGACTTCGGGACGGATCGCGAGGACGCCGGCGTGCCAGCGGTGCTCCTTCGACGGCAGCCACGGCCCGTCGCTGATCTGGCGGCCGTCGAGATCCATCTCGACGATGTTCTCGACCGCGGTATCGCGAAACGTCACGCCCGTCGCCGTGCAGAGATAGCGACTGCTGTTCGGAATGCGGACGCTGATATTGCCGCCCGAGCCCGCGGTGAGCCAGCGATCGCTCGCGCAATGACAGATGTCGACCAAGTGCTTCTTCAGATCTTCGAGGTTCATGTTCGTTCCGTGAGGGGCAGGTAGGGGCGCGCAGCCGGTCCGGTGTAGAGCTGCCGCGGACGGTACGTGCGGTGTTGGGGATCGCTCATCATCTCATTCCATTGTGCCGCCCAGCCGACGAATCGTGGGATCGCGAAAAGGACGGGGAACATCTCCGGCGGAAAGCCGATCGCGTGATAGATGATCGTCTCGTAGAAGTCGACCGTCGGATAGAGCGCTTGCTCTATGAAGTATGCGTCCTTCGCCGCGGCTGCCTCGAGCGCGAGCGCCGTCTCGAAGATCTGCGGCTGGCCCGTGACGGCGAAGACCTTGGTGGCATGCTCGCGCAGGATGCGCGCTCGCGGATCGTAGGTGCGATAGACGCGGTGGCCGAATCCCGGCGGCTCGCTCGCGGTGCGGGCCGCTTCGGCGACGAAGGCCGGCACCCCCTCCGGGCCGCCAATCTTGACGAGCATCGCAATCACGGCCTCGTAGGCTTCGTCGTGGAAGCGCCCATAGAGCGCGGCAGTCGCGGCGGCGGCCGAGCTGTAGGGATCGGTCTTGGCGCTGCCCACGCAGCGCATGGTCGTGGTCGAGCATGCCTGCTCGTGATCCGCGTGGAGCAAGAACAGCACGTCGAGCGCGCGCTCGATCACCGGGTCGGGTTCGTAGCGCAGCTCGGTCATGCGGAACATCATGCTGAGAAAGTTCCCGACGTAGGAGAGCTCGAGGTCGGGATACACGAACGGCAGGCCGTTCCGTTTGCGATGCGCGAACGCCGCGAGCGTCGGCACCTGCCCGAGGAGACGGAGGATCTGCCGCCGCCGGATGGCCGGATCGTCGACGTGCGCGGCGTCCGGATAGAACGTCGAGAGCGCGGCCACCGTGCTCATCAACGTGCCCATCGGGGGCGCGTCGTAGCGGAAGCCGTCGATGAAGCGCTTCACGTACTCGTGAATCAGCGCGTGGCGTCCGAGCTCGTGTTGCCAGGCGTCGAGCTGACCCTGGTTCGGCAGCTCCCCTTCGAGGATCAGGTACGCGACCTCGAGATAGCTGCCGTGCGTGGCGAGATCCTCGATCGTGTAGCCGCGGTGGCAGAGCGTGCCGCTTTTGCCATCGAGAAAGGTGATGGCGCTCCGACATGTCGCCGTGTTGCGGAGCGCCGGATCGAACGACAGCAGCTCGGTCTGGTCGGGCCCGACGATCTGCCGGAGATCGGTGGCGAGAATGGCGTTGGCGGTGATGGGTAGCGTGTAGGTGCGCCCGGTGCGGTTGTCCGTGACGCTGAGCGTGTCGCTCGACATGAGAAGGCTCCTTCGTCGACCCCGTCGGGGCGGATCCCCGACGTACGAGGCGAACAGGATGCGCCGCGCCGGGAGATCGCGCAAACGGCACGGCCTGAGCCCGAAACGACGACGCCGCCCTCACCGAAGCGAGGGCGGCGTCGAAGCCGGAATCGAAAGCGAAGACTACCGGACGTGCTTCGCGTTGCCGCGGAAGCAGGTCCCGGCCACGTTCAGCGTGATCGCCGTCGTGGTCTCGTCCTCGTCCGCCGCCCCGATCGTCCACGCCCCCTTGGTCTTAAAGGTGATCGTGAAGATGCCGCCGGAGTTGCGCTTCTCTTTGACGGTGACGTCGGTGACGCCGATCGTGCCTCTGGGAGCCTTGTACTTGAAGCCCGTGCCCTTCGGGACGATCAGGTTGCCGGCGACGCCTCCGGTGAAGATGAGACCGTCGCTGTCGTTGGCACTCGCAGCAACGCGCTCTTGCGCGTAGCTGCCCAGCAGCACTTCGGCACGGAGCGATATGCGCCCGGTCTTGTCGGTCAACGTCGCCGTCTTGAAGACCGTCGGGGTCAGCGTTTCGCAGACCGGCGAAACCCCGGTCGGCACGCTGCCCGCATCGCTCGGGTCGCTGCCATTGTCGAGCTCGTCGCCGTCGCCGAAGCTGTCACCGTCGCGATCGATACCGATGCGGACACCCTCGCCCGGCGGTACGCACGTGAAGGTGATCTCCTGCCCCGCCGAGTTGGCGAGTGCCCGCACGGCGGCATCGCTGACCGGGGCCTCGGAGGCGCGATCGGTTTCGAACGTGCCGCCGCCGACGTACAGGTAGCCGCGCGGGCCACCCGCGATCTCGCCCTTGGCGATGAGATCACACTCGCCCGCGTCGGCGCGCTGCACCAGCAAGGTGATGCGCGGATCGACCGTCGCCCCATTGGCGCTGGTGCGAGTGATCTGCTGGCCGACGATCGGTGCGAGGTTGCTGTCGAAGGCCATCATGAACGCATCGATGTTCCGCCGGAGCTGATCGCCGGCGGGACCGGCCGGAATGCCGGTATTGTTGATTTGCGGACTCTGGTTGAAGACCGTCGCGTTGTGGAACCGGAAAAGCGTGTCGACGCTGCCGTCATGCAGAAAACCGAAGCCGCGGATCTGATCGCCCAGGTTGGCGTTGTTCCCGGCATTGAAGAACGGCACCGGGGCCATGCCGAACATGCCGACCTTTTGGTACATGTTCCGGAGGTGCGGGACCTTCAGGACCTGGGGCTCGTTCTCGAACGACGAGCGCCCGTCGGTACCGAAGAAGCCGGGCTTGTCGACGCCGAAACCGCCGTTGCCGTTCGCCAGCAGCTTGTGACAGCCGTCGCAGTCCTGGAACGTGTCGGAGAGCGGGCCGAAGAAGAAGTTCCGACCTCCGCTCTGCGCCGACGTCAGTGAGTTGTCGAGGTTCCGGATCGGGTTCGGCGGATACATCACCTGCAGAATGAAGTCGGTGAACGCCTGCATCTCGGAGGGCGTCAGCTCCTCCGACCGTCCCAACAGGCCGACGAAGGCCGGATTGAACTTCTTGAAACCCTCGTCCTCGTTGAACGCGCCGCCGTCGGGTTGAATGCTGCCGGCGTCGTTGCCGCCGGTGCGATCGCCACGCCAGTGCATCGGGCCGTGATTCGCCATGCCGCGCAGACTCTGCGTCGTCATGGGGCCCTTCATCGGGTGGAAGTCCGGATTGATGAACGGACCGACCGAGAACGGACCGGGGTTGTTGAGCACCGTCCCGTCAGGATCGCCGAGGTCCCACGCCAAACTGTCGAAGTCGCCGAAGATGTGGCAGCTCGCGCACGACGAATCGCCGTGGCTCGAGGAGAAGGTGGTGTCGTAGAGGATCGGGCGGCCGGCGACGACATTCGCAGGCTCGGGGTTGTGGAGGGCGACGTGCGAGGTCTCCATGCCCGTCCCCGTGCTGACGACCGAGATGGAATTGTCGAAGCGCGTGAGCACGTAGAGCCGCGTCCGCGCTTCGTCGAGCACGAGGCCCGTCGGGCCCCCGCCGCTCACGGAAATTTGGTTGGCCGCCGAGGGCGTGAACGTGTCGGCCTCGAGCTGCGCCGTGTTGTAGACCCCGACTTCGCTCGAGCCGAAGCCCGCGACGTAGAGGGTCACACCGTCGCTCGACACCGCCATGCCCGTCGGGAACGCGATGCTGTTGTCGTTCTCGGTGTTGGGGATCGGGTCGCAGCAGGTGGTGTAGTCGATGTGCTTGTTGAGATGCCGCGGGACCACCGAGCCGCCGTCGAGCACCGTGATGCGCGACTCGGCGAGATGGCCGCGCACGCTGGCGGGCTCACCGAGCGGCTTGAAGGCGCCGGCGTAGAGGCCTTCGCCTTCGAAGCGGACGTGGTTCAGCGACTCGAGGTTGGCGACGTAGACCTTGCCGCTCACCGGGTTCGCAACCATGTTGAAGAGAATCGTGCCGACGCCGCTGTAGAAGCCGCCCGGACCCGCGACCTGGATCGGCGGGTTGGCGTTCGCGTCGATCGCGAAGACGTCCTTGTCCGGGAGCGAGAATCTGACCGACGTGTTCCAGTTGCGGTCGAGCTCGTCGGTCCACTTCGTGCCGTCGTAGCGGACGATCAGACCCACCTCGGGACCCGGCGTGCCGTCGAAGTTGGTCTTGGGAGCCGGGAGGGCGTTCGGCCCGCTGTCGGGGATCAACCCTTCGGAGAGCGCCGTCGTGCGGTTCCCCGACTGGAAGACCGCCGCGTAGACCGTGCTGCCGTCAGGCGAGACCGTGAGGGCGCGCGGCGTGTCACCGAACATCGTGACCGTCGTGAGCGCCGTGCCGCCGAGCGCGGCGCCGAGGTTGGTCGCGTCGAAGACCCATACGTCGGCGCGGCCGATGCCGGGCGCCTGGAGAATGGTTTCGATGGTCGCGTGGAACGGCGTGTTCTGCCCGCGGTGCGCGGTGGTGATGAACGCGCGGTTGCTGCCGGGGCCCGCGAACACGATGTCACGCGGCTCGTCGCCCACGAGCAGGGTCCGGACGACGCGCGCCGTCGCCGCCGACGTGACGTCGACCACGCTGACGCTGTCCGAAAGGTGGTTCACGACCCACACTTCCGTGTTGGTGCGCGCGGCGACCGCGAGCGGCTCGAGGCCGACCGGCACGGACGCGACGTGCGTGATGCCGCCGACGGTGATGTCGAAGATCTCGAGCTGATTGTCGGGGGTGTTCACCGCGTAGAGGTGATTGCCATCCGGCGACATCGCGAGCGGTCGAACCTGCCCCGTCTCGAAGAGGGAAAAGGGCGAAGCAGCGTTCGCCGGCGACGTCACGACCAACGACGCCACCATAGCGCCGACGATTGCGACGTGCGCAGCAATGCAACGCGACCAGGATGGGATCATTTGAATAGGCCTCCTTCGGGCGGGCTCTCTGAGAATCAGGCCCCGCGTGACGGCACACACGGGATTCCGGGACACTGAATGAACAGTTTCGCCTTTACCATGTCATAGTATGCCTGTACAAGGGAAAAATGCTTCCTGGATCGGGGGGGACGAGCACACCCCAGAGACGTGACACCGAGAGCGCCATGGCAGCGCGGCAAGGGCGAGTCTCCAAGGTGCGTCCCGCCAGCACCGCACGCCGTACCGAGATCATCGCGGCCGCCATCCGGGTCATCGCGCGCGACGGCATCCGCGCCTGCACGGTGAGCGCCCTCGAGCTGGCGACGGGATTCGCGCGCGGACACTTCACGTACCATTTCAATTCCAAGGAAGAGATCATCGCCCTGGCCTTCGCGACCGTCGGCAGTGATTGGGCGACGGCGCAGATGGAAGGCAGCACCGGCGACCGGGCACGCGATCGATTCGAAAGTCAGATCCGCACCGCCGCCCGCTGGGGTCAGCAGCGCCCCGAGTACTTTCGGTGCCTGATGAACTTTCGCGTCGAGATGATGCGCGACACGAGCGCGTTCCCGCGGGCCCCGGAGATTCGCGCGCAGTTTCTCGCGGCCGCCGCCGCGACGATCCGACAGGGCGTGGTCGAAGGCGACTTCCGTCCCGACCTCGATCCGCACTGGGAAGCGCGCGTCGTGTTCGCGGCCGTCGACGGGTTCCTGATGCACGCGGCGATGGACGTCGAGTTCTGTCCTCCCGACGAGCTCGCCGATCGGGCCTGGCGCATCGTCGCCGATCGGCTTCTTGCACTCCCATCACGAGGCTGACCATCCCCCTGGCGCCAAATGGGCGCAGTATTTCTGCAGTACCCGCGTCATTATGTTGTTGTTTCGTCCCTGCGGGTTAGCGAAAAATGATGACGGGTATGGCAACCATCTCGCATACGCAGCGCCGCGGGGAGGTGTGAACGATGGGGGAACGACGTATGCTCGATTCGGTCACGGAACGACTCACGTTTGGTCGGCGAATGCGGATTCTGCGGCATCGAACGGCCCGCTGGTTTGCTCCACCGGTCCGTCAGACGCCGCTGGAACCGACGGACGCCCTGCCCCGTTTGCGGCTGCTATCGACGGGGCCGCGCCGCAGTAACTAAACCTGCAGCACCGCGGCGCGGGTGGGTAGTCCGGTCGCGCGGGCGACGGCTTCCGCGTACGCGCCGAGCTGGCGGCGATACTCGTCGATGCGACCACCGACGGCGAGGTCGGTCTTGAAATCGACGATCGTCCACGTCGGCGCGGGCTCGTCCTCACGGAACGCGAGATCGGCCACACCTTCGACGAGCGCGCCATCCGCCAGTCGCACCGCGAGCGCGACCTCGCGCCGACACCGTCCCGCGCGCGCGGCCGCTGCCGCTCGTCGCAGCAGCGGGTGCTGGAGCGCCTGCAGCACGGTCGCGGGCGCCGCCGCGGCCTCGTCGGGCGACGACCCGAACAGGCGAGCCTGGAGCGCGGTCGCCGCGCCGACCGCCGCCGCATCGGCGTCGAGAGCGATCGTCGCGAGCACGGCATGCACGAGCACCCCGAACCGCATCCCGTGCGGGCGACCGCTCGGCGTCGTCGCGCGCGCACTCACGATCTCGACGGCTGCCGCCGCGCTCGCCATCGCCGGATCGACCTGGACGCCATCGGCCGCCGCCCACGCGGTCGCGGTGTCGACGCGCATGCTCGCCGCACCCGCGTCGGTACGGAGTTGGGCGCGCGCGGCGCGCCACTGCGCATGGGCCTGGATGCCGCGCTCGGACCTGGCGCCGCTTTCGTCGGCCTCGAGCAGCTTCTGTTGCCGAAGCCCGACCGTCTCCTCGACCTCGAGCGTCAGGATCGCGGGATCCCACCACACCACGTGATGCTCGCCGACCTCGGGAATGTGGAGACCGGGCACGACCGAACGCTCGCGCCCCGGAGAGCGATCGGGCCGCTGCGCGACGCTGTCGAGCCCGAAGCCAGGACACCCGACCGGTTGCGCCACTTCCGCGATGCGGCGACGCGGCTCGTCCGGATAGACGACGGGGTGCAGCGCCGCGACCCACCCTTCGCGCCGCTCGTCGCCGACCACCGGCACGACCAGGAGATCGCGCGCGCGGGTCGCGGCCACGTAGAGGATGCGCGCCGCCTCGTCGCGTTCGCGCGCGCGTTCCTCGTCACGGTGCTCGAGCAGCTCGCGCGGTGAGCATTCGGCGATCCGCATCGCGCAGAGCCGCCGGCCGGCATCGCTGTAACGGCTCGGCTCACCGGGTGCCTCCTTGGCCGTCAGGTCGGCCAGGATCACGACCGGGAACTCGAGACCCTTCGCCCGGTGGACCGTCATCACGCGAACGCCGCCGGTGCCTTCCTCGATGATGGGGGCGTCGCTCGCCTCGCCGCGCTCGGCCTCGGCCGCCAGGCGATCCGCGAACCCACGGAACGACGTCACCCCGTTGCGCTCGGCGCGCCGAGCCATGTCGATCAACCGCGTCAGATTGGCGAGCGCTTGTTCGCCGGTCGGCCAGATCGCGACGCCGGCATGCGCGCGCGTCGCCGCGAGAAAGCGCGTGATCGTGTCGGCGATCGGCCGGCGATTCCGCCCGCGATGCAGGTCGCGCAGCACCGCCAACGCGCCGGCGACCTCGCCCAACACCGGCGGCAGATCGTCCGGCACGTGGCGAAACGGGTGCAACGTCTTGAAGCGCTCGCGAAACGCCAGGAGCGCGCCGTCGGCGAGCGCGAAGAACGGGCCGCGCAGCGTCGCGAACACCGCGAGATCGTCCTCCGGCCGTTCGATCGCGGCGAGCGCGTTTCGGAGCGCCTCGACTTCTTCGCGCGCATGGAACGCGCTGCCCCCGATCAGGACGTGCGGCAGATGCCGGGCCTCGAGCGCCCGCACGTACGCCTGCGTGACGTCGGTGCGAAACGATCGGAAGCGGCGGAACAGCAGACACACGTGGCGCGGCGCGATCGGCACGCGCGAGCCGTCGGGGGCGCTCACCGTCCATCCGCTCTCGCGCACCAGCCAATCGACGAAGGCCGCGGTCGCGTCGGGCAGCGAGCGCTCGATCTGCCAATCGACGACCTTGCCGTAGTCGCCATAGGGCGCCGGGGCCGGCAACGCGACGATGGCGGGTTGGGTCGGGACGCTCGGACGCACCGCCACGAGCGGCACGTACGAGGCTTGGCCCACCAAGCCGGTCATGCGCGGGGCCAACGCCGCGTTCACGGCCGATTGGATCTCGGGCACGGCGCGAAAGCTCACCGTCAGGTGTTGCAGCACCGCCCCCGCGTCCATCAGTCGGCGCTTCACTTCTTCGTAGAGCGCGACGTCGGCACGACGGAACCGGTAGATCGATTGCTTCGGATCGCCGACCAGGAAGAGCTTGCCGGGCACCGGCCGGACGCGCGTCCAGTCGGTCTCGTCGGGATCCGACGCCGCCAGCAACAACAGGATCTCCGCCTGCAACGGGTCGGTGTCCTGGAACTCGTCGACGAAGACGTGCGTGAAGCGCGTTTGGAGCGCCCGCCGCACCGCCGGGTTGCTGCGCAGAAGATCGCGCGCGATCAGCAGCAGATCGCAGAAGTCGAGCCGCCCGGCGCTCTCCTTCAAACGTTGATAGCGCTCGACCACGGGCTGGAGCTCCGCCTGCAGACGGGGCGCGAGATCCGCCCCGGCGTCGTCCACGAACGCGATCAGGCGGGTATGAACGACCGTCCGCTCGGCCCGCATCACGGCCTTGGCGGCGGCGTTCGGTCCGCGCGAGAACCCGACCCAGCCCCAATGCTTGGCGCGCGCGAGCGCCATCAGCTCGGCCTCGAGCTCGTCGTAGTCGCGGCCGCGAATCGCTTCGCGCCGCGCCACCTCCTGCACGAAGCGATCGATCTCGACGAGCGATTTTGTGAAGAAGTCCGACGACTCGCCGGCACCCGCCTGCGCACCGAGCGCCGCGAGCCCCGCCATCAGCGCTTCGATCGCGGCGTCGCGCGCGAAGGGCTCCGACCGCCACGGCGTGTCGAAGTCGCGGCGCTCGGTGAGCTCCCAGGCCGCCTTGCGGAGCGCGTCGCGCGGGCTCACGTCTTGCCGAGAGCGCCGCCGCAAGATGCGCCGCACGCCTTCGGGCGGATCCTTCAGCGCCTCCTCGAACCAACGATCGAACGCGCGCCGGAAGAGATCGCCGGCGACGTCTTCCGGCGCGACCTCGAACAGCGGGTCGACGCCTGCGTCGACCGCGTGCTCGCGCAGCAGGTCGCTGCAGAACGAATGGATGGTCCCGATGCGCGCCTCTTCGAGCTGCGGCAACGCGCGTTCGAGATGGCGCGCCGCCAGCGACGCGGGCTCGGCCGCGAGACGCTGGCGTTCGATCTCGCCGCGCAGCCGCAGCTTGAGCTCGCCGGCGGCGAGCTCGGTAAAGGTCACGGCGACGACGTGGTCGAGCTCGGCACGGCCGGCGGCGAGCGCGGCCACCATGCGGCCGACCAGCGCCGTCGTCTTGCCCGTACCGGCGGCGGCTTCGACCACGAGCGTACTGTCGAGATCCGTCGCAATGCGATCGCGCTCGGCGTGGTCGGCGAGGCGCACGCTGGTCACGCCATGCCTCGCAAGCGCGTGAGCGCGCTCAATCGATCGCGCGGCTTCCGCTTCACCCGCGCCTCTTCGTAGGGACCGCACACCGGCCGATAGTCGCACCAGGTACACGCCCGCTCGACGGGCGCTGCCGGCAAGAAGCCGTCGGTGAGCGCGCGCTCGACCACGTCGACGACGGCGCGGGCGCCGGCCCGGCTGCGCTCGTCGAGCGCCACCACGCGCTCTTCGTACTGGCCGGCCGCCGTACAGTAGTAGAGCCGTCCGGCCTCGACCGGCTCGTCGAGCACCTGCTCGCAGACGAGCGCGTAGAGCACCGGCTGCAGAATCTCGCCGCCGCCGATCACGACGCCGTCGGCTGCGCGCGCCTTCCCCGTCTTGTGATCGGTGACGCGGAGCGCGCCGCGCGCGTGGCGCTCGACGAGATCGATCGATCCCCGCAGCTGGAGCGCCCCCGCCACTGGAATCGGCGTCGTGACGCTCGCCGGATCGGCGTCGCCGCGCTCGCGCGCCGCGAGCCCGAACGAGAGCTCGAAGCGGTCGGGTACCCAGCCGCTCTCGTCTTCGGACGCCCGCCGCAGCCACTCGCGGAGGTCGGCACGAATCGCGTTGATGCCGTCGTCCCAGACCCGCGGAATCGCCGGCGCCAACTTGTCGCGGTAGCCCGCAGCGACCTCGTCGAGGATCCCGTCGACGCAATCCCGGGCCCGCATCAGATTCTCCGGCCGCACCGGCAGGAGCCCATCGGCCTTGAGCTGCGTGAGCACGGCGAACTGGACCTCGTGAAACAGGGAGCCGCGCGTCAGGGGATCGAGCACCTCGATCGCGACCGGATCCTCGCGCGGCTTCAAGCGATGCACGGCCTGCAAGAAGAACCGGTACGGACACGCCGCGAAATGCTGCAGCGCCGTCGGCGAATACGACCGCGACTGCAGCGCGTGCGCGGCGAGCGCCGCTTTGCCGAGCTCGTCGGCATCGACGAAGCCGTCGGCGGGCGTCCAGCGCTTCCACCACCGATGCGCCCGCGCCCGGAGCGCACGCGCCAGGTGCACGTTCGCGCCGAGGAGATAGCGCGCGGTGCCGATCGTCGTCTTGGGATCCGCGTCGAGGAGCGGCGCCAGGAGCGCGAGGTCGTATTCGGCGTCGTCGATCGCATGCTCGGCGTCGTCGGGAGCCGGCCAGCCGAGACGCGCCTCGCCGCTCGCGCGCGCCCGCGCCGCGATCTCGTCGAAGCCCGGGAGCGTGCCTTCGGCCGCCCGCAACGTCTCCAGCGCGTAGAAGGACGGGACGCGGGGACGTCCCTGCTCCATGTCGATCCGCGGATAGGAGATGACCACGCGCTCGCGCGCCGCGCCGACCGTGAGGCGGAGCGCCAGGCGCTCGGCGGCGACGCGCTGGGCCTGGGTCACGAGGTCGATGGAATCGGCCGTCGCGCTGGCGCCGGCGCGCCGCGCGCGCGCACCGTCGAGCGCGCGGCGCTCCCCATTGAGCGCGAGCCGCGCCGGGTCGAGCAGGATCGGGTCTTCGACGATCTTCCGCGGGAAGAGCCGCTCCGCGAGGCCCGGCACGAACACGACATCGAACGCGAGCCCGCGCGCGGCTTCGGCGGCCGCCACGAACACCGCGCCGTAGCGGCGGCGTGACGGCGGCACCGTGAGGGACCGCAGCCGCGGGCCGAGCACCAGCTGCACCTCGTCGAGCGCCACGGGACCGACCGGCGCCATTGGGGTCAGCTCCGCGAGCGTCGCGAGAATCAGCGTCGGATCGCGCAGCGCCTGCGTGGCGAGCGTCTGGAGCTCAGCGAGCCATTCACCCCACGTCGCCGTCCGTCCGACCAAGCGATCGAGCCGCGCGATCAGCGGGAGGGCGTAGGTGCGGAGATGGTCGAGCTGCGCCAGCACGCCGGCGGGCTGGGCGGTGCGCGCCTCGTCGCCGTCTTCGAGCGCCTCGCGCCGGAGCTCGATCTCGCGGACCAGGCCGGCCAGCCGCTCCGCCCAGCGCGCCTTGCCGCCGATGACGGCAGCATCGACGATCAGCTGCTCCCAGCGCCATGGCGTCGGGACCGATCCCGCCACCACGACCTCGGCGTGCGGATCGAGCGGCAGCACGTCGTCGGGCTCGGCGACGCGCGCCGCTGCCGCCGCCATCGCCGCCTCGACCTCGGCCGCGACCGTCGCCGGCAACCCCTCGTCGTCGCCCGGCGCGACAAACGGCACCGGCGCGGCCGCCCGCTCGCGTTGCGTTGCCAGGTCGGGCACCTGCGCGAACGAGAGGTACTCGGCGAAGCGCCGTGCCGAGAGCCCCTCCGCCGCGCACGCGAGGAGCGCGAGCAGCGCACGCCCGGCGGGATCGGGTCGCGTCGTGCCACGCGCGAAGAAGGCCGGGATGTCGGCCCGTCGCAGCGCCTCTTCGAGATGCGCGGTGTACTCGCGCGGCGCATGGAGGAAGATCGCCATGCGGTCGAATGGCACGCCGCGCGCGGCCTCGTGCTGAATGCGGCGCGCGATCTCGACGCACTCGCGCGCTTCCCCCGGCCAGGAATGCAGGGCCACGCTGACGTCGATCCCGGCCGGCGCCGGCGCCGACGACTCGAAGAGATGCGTCTGGAGACGCGTGAGCGCGTCGGCCGCGTCGGTGGGAGCCGGGAGCGGGCTCGCCCCGACGGCAAGGGCGCGCTCGAGCCACGTCCGCGAGCGATCGTCGCCCGCCGGGACGGTCGCCAGCACCGCCGACGCCCGCGCGGCGAGCGCCGCGATCAGGTTGGCTTCCGCCGCGCTCGCGATCGGCACGTCGAGGAGCAAGAGCGGCAGGCCGACGAGCAACGGTGCCGGCGTGGCCGTGACCGCGTCGGTCGCCGCCGCGAAGACGGCGGCGCGATCGGCGAGCGCGGCGGCGTCGAGCGCGTCGTCGGTGGCGGCGGCGAGAAGCGCCAGGTCGGGACCGCTCGTCGGCAGCGCCCGTAGTCGCGTGGCGGGCACGGCGTTCGCGCGCAGCTCCGCGATCGTCCGCGCGACGGCGGTCGCGAAACCCGGCCGCGCGGCAACCGGCCGAAAGTAGCGCAGGCTTCCCGCCCCCGAGAGCTCGTGGACGACCCGGGCCGCGACGGCATCGAGCGAGAGCGCGCTCGCCGGGACGTGCCCGCGGGCGGCGAGCGTCGGCGCCGCCAGCAGGCCAGCGAGCCGCCCGAGCGTCGCGCGCGTCACGCCGAAGCGCGCGCCGCTTGCGCCGACGTCCTCGCGGACGATCTCGTCGCACGCTTCCCAGCTCGCGCCGATCACCAGCAGCTCGGCATCGAGCGGATGGCCCCGCAGCCAGGCGCGGGCCGCATCGAGACGTCGTGTCGTGCTCGGCGCCGTCACGAGGCGCACCTGGCGCTCAGTCGACGGGCGTGTGCTCTTCGCCTTGGTCACTGCCGTCGCTCATCGCGTGCGGCGGCGCCGACTGCAAGCCGCGCGACAGCCGTTGCATCCGGCACGCGCGTCAGCGCGACCCGTCGTCGCGGAAGACCGGATGCAGCGCTGGCGGCAGCTCGTGCCAGTCCGGGAGACGATCGAGCGCCGCCGCGGGATCGGCCGCGCTGTAGGTGTGCCAGAAGAGGATCGGTCGATCGCGCCACGGCGCTTCGTGCGCGAGCGCGAGTACCGCGGCCAGCGCTTTCGCCCCGTACGTGGTCTCGACCTTCAACTGCTCGCTCGCCGCGATCCGGTCGCGCGCGGCGAGCCCGTCCGGCGTGACGGCGCCATACCCGGCCCCGAGCCATTCCGAGCGCACGGTGACGTCGTCCGGCGTGACCATGAGCGGCGGCACCTCGGCACCGAGGCGGGTCAGCATCGTGCGCGCCTGATTGGCGAGCCGCGCGAGAAACTCGGGCGACGGCGGCAGCAAGTCCGTCACCCGCACCGCGATCACGCGGCTCCGCAAGCCCGCGAGCCGGAGCCCGAGCAACAGTCCGGCGACCGTGCCCCCGCTCCCGAGCGGCACCACGATCGCCGCCGGCTCCGGCAACGCGCCCGCCGTCACCTGCTCCCCGAGCTCGAGCCCGGCGTTCACGTAGCCGAGCGTGCCGACCGTCGACGAGCCGCCGGTCGGCACCAGATAGGGCCGATCACGCGCGAGCGTTCCCCGCACCAGAAGCCCGATCACGCGCCGCCGCGCCGCCGCGATCGTCGGCACGGCATGGATCGTCGCGCCATAGGCGTGATCGAGCAGCAGCGTGTGGCGCACGTGGTCGGTGATCGGTTGCGGGATCAGCACCAACGACGCGCGGAGCCCGACGACCCCCGCGTAGATGGTGGTCGCGAGCGCGTGGTTGCTGCCGAGCGCGCCGGTCGTGAGCACCGACCGATGTCCGCGCGCGAGCGCATCCGCGAGCAGCCACTCGAGCTTCCGCACTTTGTTGCCGCCGTAGACCTGGCCGGTCTGGTCGTCGCGCTTGATCCAGAGCTCCGCGACGCCGGCCTCGCGTCCGAGCGCGGCGAGGCGATGCACGGGCGTCGGCAGCGTCGCCAACGCCCGTCGCGGCACGCGGCCGGCGAGCGCGGGGAAGCGGCGCTCGAGCGCCAACGGCGTCGCGGGCGGCGGCGGCGCATTCGTCACGCGAGGTGGCATAGCACGAGCGTCGCGGGGCGCCGACGCGCCGGAAAAGATTTGACAGCCCGGACGCGCATCGGATACCGCCGCAGTGGGTAACGAGTCGCCGCGCACGGTGCGGCGACGCAAAAGGGGGGGCGCTCATGGGGACCACATCCATTGGGAACACGTCGATCAGGATTGCCGCGAAGGCCGTCGGCGTCGTCGCGGCAGGCATCGTCTTCGGAACCGCGTCGGTCGCACACGCCGCCACCTGCGGCGACGCGAACCGCACCGGAGCGGTGACGGTCACCGACGGCGTCCTGGTCTTGCGCGCGGCCGCCTCCTTACCGTCGAACTGTCCGCAGGAACGCTGCGACATGAACGTCGACGGCGGGATCAGCGTGACCGACGGCGTGCTGGCCCTCCGGGTCGCGGCCGGCATCCAGACCCAGGTCGCCTGCAGCGCGACCCAGGCCGACACCATCTTCGGCTCGATCCTCAAGACGGTCGGCTTCGGCAACACGGCGTCGCCAGCGGGTCGCGCCCGCGCCGCCGGCACCACCCAGCCCTGCTCCGGCGGGGGCTTCATCGAGGACGACGGCTCCACCCTCACCTTCAATGCATGCGCCGAGGGCGACTTCATCACCGACGGCACCCTCACGATCACCGACGACGGCGAAGACGTCGTCACGCTGTTCTTCGACACCACCGATTTCGTCATCAGCACCGGCGAAGTGCTGAGCACATTTGGGGGCCTCGAGTACTTCTTCGGCATCGACGCGATCCAGGTGAACGGCGTGCTCGGGCACGCGGGCTCGATCATCGGCAGCTACGCCGACGAATTCTCCGGCGTCTTGCTCGACCAAGACTTCGTGCTGTTCGGGGGCACCGTCACGACGACGATCACGGAAGGCAGCGAACTTTTCGCGGACGTCAGCGTCATCGTCACCACGATCTTCTCGCCGACGCTGGCGCAGATCGGCGTCACCTACACGGACGGCGACTTCGACCTCTTCACGCTAGCCGACGGCATCTGCGAGCCGTGCAAGACCGGGTGCGGCAACGGCAGCCTGACGTGTCTCTCCTGCGTCGACGATTGCGCCAACAGCTCGGCACGCTGCGGCGTCGACTTCGACTACCTCGATTGCGACGACGGCATCTTCGGCCCGAGCGGCCTCTGTGTGCCCTGCAGCTCCGACGACCAGTGCAACGGCAACGAAGGCCTCTCGTGCTTCGATTGCGGCAGGAACTGCACGGGGAACACGCGGCGCTGCGGCTCGTCGAAGGCCTTCGTCGAATGCGAGGACGGCGCATTCTGATCGGCTGACGTGTTGGTCGGTCAGCGCTGACGGCGAGCCTCCCGCGCTCGCCGTCGACGCGGGTTCTCTCGATCGGCGTCGGCGCGGGTCTCTTGATCGGCGTTCGCACGGCTCCTATGGTCCCGAGCCGAACGGAGGATCTGCCATGACGACTGCGCCCGCGACGATCGATCCCGAGAAGCTCGAAGCCACCGTCGAACAGGTCTTTGGCTATCTCGGCGGTGCCGTGATTTCCGGGATGATCTTCCTCGGTGATCATCTCGGCCTCTATCGCGCGCTCGCCGACGCCGCTGAGCCGCTCACGAGCGACGGGCTCGCGACGCGGACGGGCCTGCACGAGCGTTGGGTGCGCGAATGGCTGCGCGGACAAGCGGCCGCCCGCCTCGTCGACTACGACGGCGCCGGCAAGTTCTCGCTGTCGCCCGAGGCCGTCATGGTGCTCGCCGACGAGCGCAGCCCGGCGTTCGCGGCCGGCGGCTTCTGCGGCCTGCCGCAGCAGATGACGGTGCTCGACCGCCTGCCCGAAGCATTCAAGACGGGACGCGGCCTGCCCTACGACGCGTTCGGCCTGGAGGGCAATCGCGGCGTCGAGCGCATGTTCGCGCCCTGGTTCCGTACGATGCTCGTGCCCGTCGCCCTGCCCGCCCTCGACGGTGTGACGGCGAAGCTCGACGCGGGCGCCGCCGTCGCCGACGTCGGCTGCGGCGCCGGCGTCGCGCTCATCGAGATGGCGAAGGCGTACCCGCGCTCGCAGTTCCATGGCTACGAGATCTCGAAACACGCGCTCGCGCGCGCCGCCAGCAATCGCACCGAGGCGGGAATCGACAACGTCACCTTCCACGACGCCAACGGCGACGCGTTGCCGAACGAGGCCCGCTTCGATCTCGTCACCACGTTCGACTGCCTCCACGACATGGCCAACCCGGCCCCCGTCATCGCGGCCATTCGGCGCGCGCTGAAGACCGACGGCACCTGGTTGATCGCCGACATCAAGAGCTGCCCGACGTTCGAGGAGAATCTCACGAAGAACCCGATGGCCGGCATGATGTACGGCTTCTCGGTCATGAGCTGCATGTCGTCGGCGCTCTCGGAGCCCGGCGGCGCCGGGCTCGGCACGCTCGGCTTCACGGAAGATCTGGCGCGCACGATGACCCGCGACGCGGGCTTCACGCGCTTTCGGACGCACGACTTCGCGAACCCGATGAACGCGTACTACGAGGTGCGCCCGTAGGGCGGCGGCAGCGGGCCGCGCGCCCAGCGGTCGTCTCACGCCAATTCGTCCTCTGCTTCGGGGCGAACTTTCTCCAGAACCTCGCCTTCACGCTCTACCTCCATCTCTCGGGCTTCCTGCACGAGCTCGGCGCGGACGAGGTCCGGATCGGCTTCGTCGTGAGCGTGACGGCCGCGACCGCCATTCTCTGGCGCCCCCCGCTCGGCACGCTGATGGACGCGCGCGGCCGGCGCGGCGTGATCCTCGCCGGTGGGGTGCTGAACGTCCTCGTGTGCGCGCTCTATCCGACGGTGCACGATCTCGGCCTCTGGCTGTATGTCGTGCGCGCCGCGCATGGCGTCGCCGAAGCCACCCTCTTCACCGCCCTCATGACCCACGCCGCCGATCTCTTGCCGCCGGCGCGCCGGACCGAAGGCATCGGGCTCTACGGCATCTCGGGGCTGCTGCCGATGTCGGTGAGCGGCGTGCTCGGCGACGTCATCCTCCGCCACGGCACGTACGCCGACCTCTTCCACGTCTCGACCGCGTTCGCGGTCGCGTCGTTGCTGTTGTCGCTGCCGCTCCGCGACGTCCAGCATCCGACCCACGAGCTCCCCGGCCGCGGCTTCATGGCGGCGTTGGCGCAACCCGATCTCCGGCCGCTCTGGTTCATCGGTCTCGCCTTCGCGACCGCGCTCACAGCGCAGTTCACGTTCGTGAAGACCTTCGTGCTCGAGACCGGCATCGGCTCGGTCGGCCTCTTCTTCACGGCCTACGCGATCGCGGCGATCTTCCTGCGCCTCTTCTTCGCGTGGGTCCCCGAACGCGTCGGTCCGAAACGCGCCCTGCTGCCCGCGCTCGCGACGCTCGCCGTCGGCTACGTGCTGCTCGCCTTCGCGACGACCCCAGTGGCGATCACCATTGCGGGAGCGTGCGCCGGGCTCGGCCACGGGTTCACGTTTCCCATCCTCTCCGGACTCGTCGTGGAGCGGGCGCGGGTCGCCGAGCGCGGCGCCGCGACGTCGATCTTCACGGCGCTGTTCGATGCCGGCGCGCTCGTGGGCGGACCGCTGCTCGGCGCGGTCATTCGCGAGGTCGGCTATCCGGCCATGTTCCTTTGTGCGGCGGCGCTCGTGACCGTGGGCGCCGCGCTGTTCACGGTCGCCGATCGCCGTCACGCCTGAGACGTCGGACCCGGCCTCGTCGATCTGTGTTGGCGGTGGCGCCGGTGGGTGGGTCCGGGTGTGCTCCTACGGTCGCCGGGTTTCCGCCACCCAGCGCGTACAACCTGCCGCTGCCTCCATGGCCTGGGCACACGCGAGCTGCGGCTCCCCGGAGCACACCCGGACCCACCCACCGGCGAGCCATCACAACGAGAACGATCGGACGCGCACGCGGGAACCAACGACTCTATGAGAGTGAGTGAGGATGCAGCCGGCGGGCGGGTCGGGGATGGCTCCGGGGAGCGCCAGCTCGCGTGTGCGCCGGGCATGGTGGCAGCGGCAGGTTGTATGCGCTGGGTATCAGAGACCGCGCGACCGTAGGAGTCAGCCCCGACCCGCCCGCCGGCTGCCACCAATCGCTATCGGAGACAGTACGCCGCAAGGGAGTCGGTTGACTTCGCCGACCCCGCGCCTTCAACTGCAGCTCTCGTGCTGCGCGCCTTCCCGCTGCCACTTCCGATTCCCGACGGCCGCGATCTGCGCCGCCGAAGCGCCCGCATCCTCGCGGTGGCCACCCGGACGCTGGCGGGACCGGTCGTGCAGCGCGCGCTTGGCCGCCCGCAGGCGCCGCACGCGTTCGCGCGACCGCTGCGTGTGCTCTTCGAGACGCTCGGGGTCACCTTCGTCAAGTTTGGACAGCTCGTCGCGTCGTCGCCCGGCGTGTTCGGCGAAGAGGTCGCCAACGAGTTTCGCTCGTGCCTCGACACGGGACCGACGGTCGACGTCGGTCTGGTGAAGCAAACGATCGAGACGGCGCTCGGCGCCCCGCTCGGCGAGATCTACGCGACGTTCGACGAGACCCCGATCGGCCGCGCCTCGATGGCGGTCGTGCACCGCGCGACGCTCCACGACGGCACGGTCGTCGCGGTCAAAGTGCTGCGTCCGGGCATCGAGGCGACCGTCGCCACCGACCTTCGCCTCATGGCCCCGCTGCTCGACTTCCTGGCGTTTCGCGTCGGGATCGCCGAGGCCGGACAGCTCGTCCGCATGCTCGACGGGTTCCGCGAGCAGCTGACCGAGGAGCTGGATCTCCGGAACGAAGCGCGCGCGATGGCCCATCATCGGGTGCTCACGCGCGAGCTCGGGCTCGATCGCATCGTCGTGCCCGAGCCGTATCCGGCGTGCTCGGGCCAACGCGTCCTCACGATGGACTTTCTCGACGGCGTCCCGATCGACGACCACGCCGGGATCGCCCGGCTCGGGCTCGATCCGCGCCCGCTACTCGATCAGTTGGTGCGCGCCTGGTTCATCACGGCGCTCCGGGACGGCACGTTCCACGCCGACGCGCACGCCGGCAACATCCTCATGCTGCGCGACGGGCGGGTCGGCGTCGTCGATTGGGGGATCGTCGGACGGCTGGATGCCGCGACCCTGCGCTTTCTCCGTCGCACCGTCGAAGGCGCGCTCGGCGACCAGAGCGCGTGGAGCGACATCGCCGACGACTTCGTCACCAACTACGGCCCGGCGATCACGCAGGGTCTCAGCATGGATCGCGACGGTCTGGCGCAGTTCTGTCGCAGCATCGTCGAGCCGATGCTGACGCGGCCGTTCGGCGAGGTCAGCCTCGGCAAGTTCCTGGCGGCCTGGCAGGGCAACGTCGCCGAGGCGGAAGGGCGCGTCACGCAGCCGCTCACGTGGCGCCAGCACCTGACGCGCCTCCGCCGGCAGCGCGCGATGCACATCGGCGTGGCGGAGCACGGCGGTCGCGGCACGAGCTTCGACCGCGGCACCTTCCTGCTCGCGAAGCAGCTGCTCTACTTCGAACGCTACGGCAAGATGTTCCTCGGCGACACGTCGCTGCTCGCCGATCGCGCGTTCTTCGAGCGGCTGTTGCAAGCCGGACCGCTCGACGCGAGCGCCCCCGGCCACACCACGCCCGCCACGACCTAACCCCTAGGGAAGCTCTGCACAAGTCGATCGAATGCGGTAAGAGAAATTCTGATCGACGCGTGAGGGGGTGGGGTGATGGGCGAGCAACGGACCTTCGCATCGGTGGCCTGGGCGCAGAAGG
>Ga0163144_10002270_pt1 | contig 44723 bp, 38 predicted proteins | sample OliLak19BULKMAT1_FD_123175 | JGI IMG/M metagenome (GOLD analysis project Ga0163144, IMG submission 123175) | Freshwater microbial mat bacterial communities from Lake Vanda, McMurdo Dry Valleys, Antarctica - Oligotrophic Lake LV.19.BULKMAT1 | ecosystem: Environmental > Aquatic > Freshwater >... | reverse complement strand
TGCTGGGACAGAAACTCGCCGAGAATGCCGCCGTGGACAGCGTCAGCCTCCTCCCCGCGCTCCAGGGCAAGCCCTTGCAGCGGGATTCGATCGTGAACCACTCGCAGGACGGCTACTTCGCGATTCTCACCAAGAGTTTCGGCTCGCAGATCCGCGGCGGTGAGTCGTCCTGCCGGCTGCGCATCGCACCGACGCCGGTGCTCAATCCGGGCGGCGTGCTCGATGTGGCCGTGGTGCTCGACTGGGAGGACTTCCTGCGCTTCGGCGGCGAGCTGCCGCTCGACGGACACACGGTCGTCATCTACGAGCGCAAGTCCGGCATGGATGCCTCGACGCTGCCGCTCGGGGGCGTGAAGCCCGCGCTCGCGCTGTCGGTCCCGATGGAGGAGATGGCGATGAAGGCCGCGGGCGCGCAGCTCGCCAAGAACAACGTCGTGCTCGGCCTGCTCGCGGGGTGGTTTGGGCTGGCGCACGAAAGCATCCTGGCTGGCATTCGGAAGAAATTCGCCCGCAAGGGTGAGGCGGTGCTGCAGGGCAACGAGCGCGCGTTTGCCGCCGGCCTCGACTACGCGACGGTCCATCCGATCGGCGCGCATTATCGGCTGGCGCCCGTCAGCGACGACGGCCGCGCGCGCGTGATTGCCGATGGCAACGAGCTCTGCGCGCAGGGCGCGTTGTTCGCCGGCTGCACGTTTTTCGGCGGCTACCCGATCACGCCGGCGACGGAGATCATGCAGCATCTGCAGCGTGATATCTGGAAACATGGCGGCTCGCTGCTGCAGGCCGAGGACGAGATTGCCGGTATCGGCGCCGCGATCGGCGCTTCGTTCGCCGGCAAGAAATCCATGACGGCCACCTCCGGCCCGGGCTTCTCGCTCAAGGCGGAGATGCTGGGGCTCGCGAGCGTCACGGAGCTCCCGCTCGTCTGCGTGAACGTCCAGCGCGGCGGCCCGTCGACCGGCATGCCGACCAAGCGCGAGCAGGCGGACCTGTTCGCCGCGGCCTTCTCCGCGCACGGCGATACCGTGCGCCCCATCCTCGCGCCGATCAGTGTGGCGGATACGTTTGGTCTCACGGTCGAGGCATTCAATCTTGCCGAGGAATACCAGACGCCGGTCATTCTGCTTTCCGATCAGGAGCTCGCCCAGCGCAAGGACGTCATCGCCCCGATCGACACGACGCAGTTCAAGATCGTGAACCGGCTCGTGCCCGCGGGCGCGGAGCTGGCGAACTACGCGCGCTTCCGGATCACCGAGTCGGGCATCAGCCCGCTCAGCCATCCCGGCCTCGCCGGCGGCAATTATCTGGCGGCCGGCATCGAGCACGATGAGCACGGCGCGCCGACGGCGAGCGGCGAGTGGCACGCGCGGATGAACGACAAGCGGCTGCTCAAGCTCAATCCGTTGAAACAGCGCCGCGACCTCTTCGTGGTGGAGGGCGATCCGAATGCGACGATCGGGATGATTAGCTGGGGCAGCGTGGCCGGCATCGCGCTCGAGGCGCTGCGGCTCGCCCAGGCCGAGGGTCTGATCGTGAAGCTGCTGATCCCCAAACTGGTCTATCCGGTGGCGGAGGAAATTTATGCGGAGTTCTTCGCTTCGCTCGAACGTTGCGTCGTGGTCGAGCAATCGCACCAGGGCCAGCTCCACCGTGTCATCCGGATGTGGGCGGATGTCCCGCGCGAATTCACCGCGCTGGTGAAGAGCGGGGCGAACCCGATCGCGCCGGCCGAAATCGTCGACGCGCTGCGCGGGATGGCCGCGCGGGCGCCGCGGCCATCCCGGCACGCGGACACCTGCGACCTCCTTAACCCTCTATGATTTCCCCCCACACCTCCTGCGATTGCGCCGGCACCGCGCCGGCCGCGGTCGCCCCGACCGCGAAGGATTTTCGCAGCAGCCTCAAACCGATCTGGTGCCCGGGCTGTGGCGACTTTGGCGTGGTGACGGCGCTCTACCGGGCGCTCGCCGCCATCGGCCGGCCGCCGCATGAGATCGCGTTCGTCTCCGGCATCGGCTGCTCCAGCCGCATCCCCGGCTATACCACGGCCTACGGTTTCAACACCGTGCATGGTCGCGCGCTCCCCATCGCGCAGGGCATCAAGATGGCCAATCCCGATCTGCTCGTGCTGGTGGCGGGCGGCGATGGCGACGGCTTCTCGATCGGCGGCGGCCATGTGCCCCATGCGATCCGGCGGAATCCCGATCTCACGTATATCGTGATGGACAACCAGGTCTACGGCCTGACGAAGGGCCAGGTCTCGCCCACCTCGGCGCGCGGCACCAAGACGCCGAGCTCCGTCTATGGCAGCATGGAGGAGCCGGTGAATCCGCTGCTCTACACGCTCGCCTACGGCGCCGGCTTCGTCGCGCAGGGCGTGCCGGCCGACATGGACGGGCTCACGAAAATTCTCGAGGCGGCGATCCGCTATCCCGGTTTCTCCTTCGTCAACATCCAGTCGCCCTGCGTCAGCTTTGGCGATCCCGAGAACCAGATGAAGGTGCAGAAGACGAAAATGCGCAAACTCGACGACGAGAAGCACGATCCGACGAACCGGCTTCGCGCGATGGAGCTGGCGCAGGAGTATGGGCGCTCGCTCTACACCGGCATTTTCTACCGCAACCCGGAGCCGCCGCCGACCTACGATCAACAGATTCGCGCGCTGCAGCAGGAGTTGCAGCCGAAGCCTGCGGCCGCCGCGGACGCGTGAGCACCGGCGCCGCCGGCGCCAAAAAACAAGCGCTGCGCGCCAAGAGATGCGCAGGAAAAACGATAGCGCGGAGCGCCCGCGAACGCAGAATGCGTGCCGGCGCGATCGCCCATCGCCGGTTTCCTTGATCCGCGTCAAGGACCGGCGCGCCGATGTGCGCGAGACTCCGCCGCTTTCACCATGTCCGCCACGACCTCGCTTCTCGCCCGTTTCAACGCGCGTCACCGCGCTTCCGATACCATCGCCACCCCGCCGCGGCTCATCATCAAGCGCGACGGTTCCACCGTGCCGTGGGACGCGGCGAAGATCACGCGCGCCATCGCGCACGCGTTCCATGACGTGCAGCATCACGGTGCGCCGAACCCGCACCGCAACGACGCCGCGGCGCGCTACGGCGTCGACACGGAGACGTTCCTCAAGGCGATGGCGATCACCGGTCGCGCCGAACGCACGCTTGAGTTGATCTACCGCCAGGGCCGCAATCCCTCGATCGAGCAGATCCAGGACACGGTGGAAAAGGCGATCGCGGCCGAGGGCGAGTGGGCGGTGGCGCGCAGCTACATCGTCTACCGCGAGCGGCAGGCGGCGCAGCGGTTGCAGGTCTACGCCGACAACGGGCTCGCCGACTACATTGCGTGCGCGAAATACGCGCGCCACCGCGCCGATCTCGGCCGGCGCGAGTCGTTGCCCGAGGCCGTGCAGCGGGTGGAGGCGATGCACCGCGAGTTCTTCCATGACCGGCTCGAACGGCGCGTGACGGGGGATCCGGGGGCGACGCCGGCCGACCCGGTGGACCGGCAGCGGCTGGGCGAATGGCTGGGCGGCGCCACGGTCGGTGATCTGATCCAGCGGGCGTTCGCCGCAGTCGCGCAGAAGCGCGTGCTGCCGTCGATGCGCTCGCTGCAGTTCGGCGGACCCGCGATCCTCCGGAACCACGCGCGGCTCTTCAACTGCTCGTTCAGCGTCGTGGACCGCCCGGAGTTCTTCCGGGAGTATTTCTTCCTGCTGCTGGCCGGGACCGGCTGCGGCTTCTCGGTGCAGAAGCATCACGTCGACCGGCTGCCCCCGCTCGCCGCGCGCGGGGAGGCGATCGATCTCCCGCTGGTGCATCATGCCGTCGCGGATACGATCGAGGGCTGGGCGGACGCGATGCACGTGCTGCTGCTGAGCTACCTCGAAGGCTTCCACGCCGAGTTCAACTTCTCCGGCGTCCGCGCCCGCGGCCGGCCGCTGGCGACCTCCGGCGGCAAGGCGCCCGGCCACCTGCCCCTGAAGCAGGCGCTGCTCGACGTCGAGACCGTGCTGCGCGGGGCGTGCGGCCGGAAGCTGCGCCCGATCGAGGTCTACGACCTGTGCATGTTTCTCGCGCGCTCGGTGCTGAGCGGCGGTATCCGGCGTTCGGCTACGATTGCGCTCTTTTCGCCGGACGACGAGGAGATGATGACGGCGAAGACCGGCAACTGGTTCGAGAAGCACCCGCAGCGCTCCGCCTCCAACAACTCGGCGGTGCTGTCGCCGAGCGCGAGCGACGACACGCTCTTCCGCCGGCTCTTCCACGCTCAGAAGGAATTCGGCGAGCCCGGCTTCTACTTCGCCGACCATCCCGATCACGGGTGCAATCCCTGCTGCGAAATCGGCCTGCACCCGGTGCTGACCGGCCCGCTGGACGAGACGGAGCGCGCGCGGCTGCGCGCGCTCGGCTACACCGGCGAACTGACGCCGGAAACCCGGCTCTCCGGCTGGCAGATGTGCAATCTCAGCACGATCAACGGCGCCGCGCTGCAGACGGCAGACGACTTCCTGCACGCCTGCCTGCACGCGGCGGTCATCGGCACGCTGCAGGCGGCCTACACGGACATGCCGTATCTCGGGCCCGTCACCCGTTACCTGAACGAGCGCGACGCGCTGCTGGGCGTGTCGATCTGCGGGTTCATGGACAATCCCGAGATCCTCTTCGATCCGGTGTCGCTCGAGCGCGGCGCGCGCCTGGGCCGGGCGGTCAACCAGCTCGTCGCGGAGACGCTCGGCATCCGGCCGGCGGCGCGGGTGACCTGCGTCAAGCCCGAGGGCACGGCGTCGCTGCTGCTCGGCGCGGCGTCGGGCATCCATCCGCATCATGCGCGGCATTATTTCCGGCGCGTGCAGGCGAGCCGCCGCGACGCGGTCTACCGGCATTTCCACGCCCTCAATCCGCACATGACGGAGGCGTCGGTGTATCGGCCGGACACGGACGACGTGATCGTCTTCCCGGTGGCGGCGCCGGCCCACGCCATCCTGCGCGACGAGATTGGCGCGGTGGAGTTCCTGCGCTTCGTGCAGCTCGTGCAGCGGCACTGGGTCCTGGCCGGCGAGGCGCCGGCGACGCGTTCGCCGGGGCTGCACCACAACGTGTCGAACACCTGCACGGTGAAGCCGGAAGAGTGGAACGCGGTGGCCGACTACATCTGGGAGCACCGGGCGAACTTCACCGGCGTGGCGCTGCTCGGCTACGACGGTGACAAGCGCTATCCGCAGGCGCCGCGCGAGGCGGTGGCCACGGATGACGATGCGGCGCGCTGGAACCGGCTGAAGTATTCACCAGTCGACTACACGGCGCTCGGTGAGGCGACGGACGAGACCGCCCTCAAGGAGGTCATCGCCTGCGCGGGCGGGAAGTGCGAGCTGCCATGAGCGGGGCGGCCGCGGAAGGCGCGCCGGCCTCGTTTGCCCCGATCCTGGCGCGCTTTCACGCCTGGCTCGAGGACGCGAGGCGCGCCGGCGAGCCCGAGCCGACGGCGATGGCACTGGCCACGGTCGCTCCGGACGGCGCCCCGCAGGTGCGGATGGTGCTGCTCAAGGAATCGGACGCGCGCGGATTCGCCTTCTACACCAACCTCGGCAGCCCGAAGGCGGCCGAGTTGCACGCGCATCCGGCGGCGTCGCTCTGTTTCTTCTGGCCGTCGATCAAATGCCAGGTGCGGATCGACGGCCGGGTCGAGCCGGTGACCGATGCCGAGGCGGATGCCTACTTCGCCACCCGGCCGCGGCTCAGCCAGATTGGGGCCTGGGTCTCGAAGCAATCGCAGCCGATGCCCGGGCGCTTGCGGCTGGAGCGGGAGTGCGCGGCGTTCGGCTTGCGGCACGGAGTCGGGCCGATCTCGCGGCCGCCGTTCTGGTCGGGCTTCCGCGTCGTGCCGGCCCGAATCGAGTTTTGGAGCGGCAAGGCGTTCCGCCTGCACGAGCGCACCGGTCACCTGCGCGCAGGCGACACGTGGACGGCGGAACGGTTGTATCCGTAAAGCAACGTCGCGTGGTCACGGGCTGAACCCGGATTGATTTTCACGTAATACGTGAAAATGAGGTTTGGGACGGGCGGCGCTATTTACGGGTCAGGGCGGGGCCGAGGATCTCGAAGGGGATGGCGGGGACGAAGCCGAGCGGGGCGCGGACGGGACGCGCGTTGCTGCCGGCCTTGGTGGCCGGGCGCTCGCTGTGGCCCTCCAGCACGAGATTGCCCGTGGTGCCGGGCTTGGCCTTTGCGGCATCGCAGGCGATCACGACCTCCACGTAGTCGCTGTAGGTCGAGCATTCCTTGACCGAGAGCCCGGGCGGAGGATCGGTCAGTTCAAACCGCACCTTGCCGGTGGCGCGGCCGAGCGGTGCGCTGACGCGGAGCCGCGCGGTGCCGCCGGCGGTGAGTTGCACCGTCTGCCGGGAGGCAGTCCGGAAGGGCGTGCCGCGGCCGATCACGGTGGCCTTGAATTCCCTCGCGGGGACGAGGTGCCGGTAGGCGAAGGCCTGCATCCGATCGTCGGCGGGCACGGCCGTGTGCTGGATCGTCCGGCCCTTCACGGTGGCCTGACCGGCGAGGGCGAGCGTGAACGGCTCTTCGCCCGGCTGGGGCGGGGCGGTGACCGTGAGCTGCACTTTCTCCTGCCCGGCGGGGATCCGGGCGCCGCTGAGGGCAAAACCGCGCGGCGCCCCGATCAGGCCAAGCTGGATCTCGCCCTCGAAGCCGTCGCGCCGCAGCGCATACACCGTCAGCGGTGCGCTGGCACCGGCGCGGAGATTCACGGTGGAGGGCACCACGCGCAGCTCGAAGTCGGGCTGGGGCGCGCCGACGCGCAACCGGTATCCATATTCTGGACCGCCCTGGCGCTGGGCGTCCGCGAGCCGGAGCCGGTAGAGGCCGTCGGCCGGCAGCCGGGCGCTCAGCCGGGAGTCGGCATGATGAGTGAGGAGGCCGGCGCCCTTGTCGTCGTAGTCGTCGTTGAGCGCCACCGTGCGGCCCTGCGCGTCGCTCAGCGTGAGGACGGAATCGAGCGGGGAGCCGAGGCGGCGGGCGATCACTTCCGCGACAAGCTCGTCGCCTGCCTTCCCCTCGAAGGAGAACTGCGCCTCGGCGCCGGGCCGGGCGATGCGGCCGTTGACGATGATCGGGAGGACCAGAGGTTGCGGGCCGTCGCAGTCCGCGGGGTCGCGGGCGAGCAGTTCGGGCCGCGTATCGAGCGCGAAGCGCACGGAGTTGGAGAGCAGTTTCTCGTTGCGCACCGAAAGCAGGAAGGTGCCGGGCCGCCGCTCCATGGTATCCAGGACGAGCTGCTCGTTCACGAGATTCCAGCCGGTGAGCGCAAACGATGCGCGCCCGGCGATGGCGGCGCCGAGCGGAAAGATGCTCGTGACAAACGGGAGCTCGCCCACGGCGATCCGATAAACGAAGTCCTCGCGGCCGCGGTAGATCGCATCCTTGATCTCGATCGTATATTCACCGTCGGCGGGAATTTCGCGCAGGAGGACGGGGTCCGGGTTGAAGCGGAAGTCGTCATCGTAGGCGAGTTCGCGACCCTGGGCGTCATAGAGGGCGAGCGTGGCCTGGAACCAGCCGGGCACGGCGTCGGCGAGGTAGGGCATGAGCGCGCGCGCGCTCGCCGCCAGCGTGAGCCGCTGGCCTTTCTGCGCGGTGAAACGAAAACGGTCCACCTCGCCGGGGAGGATCTGGCCGTTCAACACGGCGGGCACGGTGATCTCTTTGGTGGATACGGCCCGGGCGGCGCGTGGATCGGCATTCTGGCTGCGCGGCGGGCGGCTCGACATCGCGGTGACGACGGGTTCCGTGATCTCCGGAAGCTGGCCGACGCAGAACACGAGCGGGTTCGAGAGGCCGCCGGGCGTCTTCAGCCGCAACTCGCGGTCGCCCGGCGCGGCGTCGCGCGCGAGGGTGATCTCGAGTGTGACGGTTTCAGCGAGGGCGGGCGTGGCCTGGCGGTTGCCGCGCGTGGCCATCTGCTGGCGGATGTCGGCGGCCATCTTCTCGTCCGCCGGGGTGAAACGCGGCTTGGTGGCGTCGTTCCGCGCGGCGGCGCGTTTGTCCTGCAGGACCTGCGCCTTTTCGCGCAGATCGTTGAGCTCGCGCTGCGTGAGCGGCCGCTCGTAGTTGATCGTCCGGGCGCGAATGCCGTCGCCGGAAATATACGCGACGCAGCCGGCGGCGAGATTCTGGCCGCCGACCGAGACGGTGAACGTGGCGCCCTGCTGCCCGCCGGCGGGATAGGCGAAGCCGAGATTGGGCGCGGCGCGCTGGGCCTGCGCCGCCGCCGGGGCGAGCAGGGCGAACACGAGCGGGAGGTGCGCGGCGATCGCGAGGAGGCGGTGCGGGATATTCATGGCGCGGAACGCTCAGGTGAGCGCGGCGAGGGCGTTGCGGCGGGGCGCGGCCTCGTCGGCGGCGGGCATGACGCGCACGTCGCGGCCCTCGGGATGCGGCAGCTTCGCATCGGCGGCGATGCCAAGCTGCGCATAGATGCGACCGATGAGATCGCTCGGGTGCACGGGATCGTCGGCGACTTCCTCGCCGCGGGCATCGGTGCGGCCGATGACCTGGCCGCCCTTGAAGCCGCCGCCGGCGACGAGGGCGGAGAAGGCCTTGCCCCAGTGGCCGCGGCCGCCGTTCCAGGGCGATTCCCACGAGACCTTCGGCGTGCGGCCGAACTCGCCGCCGGTCCACACCACGGTCTGGTCGAGGAGGCCGCGATCCGCGAGATCGGCCAGCAGGGTGGCGAGCCCGCGGTCGAGTTCGGGGAGCTTGCGGCGCATGATCGGGAAGTGGCCCTTGTGCGTATCCCAGCCCTTGTAGTTGATCGTCACATACGGGACGCCGCGCTCGACGAGCCGGCGCGCCATGAGGCAGGACTGGCCGAAGGTGGTGCGACCGTAGCGCTCGCGGAGTTCATCCTTCTCCTGGGCGAGATCGAAGACCTTGCCGGCATCGCCGAGGATCATCTCGTAGGCGTCGCTCTCGCATTGGCCGAGGGCGGCGAGCCCGGGATCGCCGGTGCGGCGGCTGCGCTCGAAGGTGTTGAGCTGGTGGAGCAGCTCGCGGCGCGAGCGCTGGCGCTCGTCGTTGATGCCCTGGGCGACGACGCCCTCGACGACGAAGCGGGCGGCGCCGGGATCGCCGCCGGTGGCGAAGGGCTTGTAGCGGCCGCCGAGGAAGCCGGCTTCCGAAAAGCGGCCCTGCAGCTCCGTGAGGACGACGTAGGGCGGGAGCAGGCCCTGGTAGCCGGCGTCGTATCCTTTGAACAGTGACACGATGGAGCCGACGCCGGGAAACACGTCGCGGCTGCCGGCGGGCCGGCCGGTCTGCACGGTGTAGGCGGCGATCTCGTGGGCGTTGGAGCCGTGGGTCATGCTGCGGATGACCGAGTATTTGTCGGCCTGCTGGGCGAGCAGCGGCAGCAGTTCGCCGATTTGGAGGCCGGCGACCTTGGTCGCGATGGGGGCGTTGAGCGGGCCGGCGTAGTCGTAGCCGGCGGCGGGCTTGGGATCGAAGGTGTCGAGGTGGCACGGGCCGCCCCAGAGCCAGATTTGGATGACGGACTTCGCCTTCGGCGCGGCCGGTGCGGGGGAAACGGCGGCGGCGGCGCGCGAGGCGAGGCCGCCGGCGCAGAGGAGGCCGGCGCTGCCGAGCAGGCCGAGGCGAAGGGCGTCACGCCGCGTCATGGGCGCGCCGGTGAGACCGAGCAGGCGGAGCTCCGCGGGCAGGTTCCAGAGCTGGGGATCGAGGCTGTGATGAACACTCATGGCGTTGGACGGGTGAGAGGTTTCAGTGGCGGTGCAGGAACTCGGCGCTGTTGATCAACGCCCAGGCGAGATCGAGCGCGGCGGTGCGGGCGTCGGGGGCGGTGCGGGCGTGCGTGGTGATGGCCAGGCGTTCGTCGTCGGTCGGGAAGCGCGAGAGAATCGTGAGGTAGAGCGAATCGATCACCTCGCGCGGGCCGGCCCGCGCGCGGAGCAGGGCCTGCATCTTCGGACCCTGCTCGAGCTTGCGCTGCACATGCGAGGAGTTGAGCAGGTGCAGCCGCTGTGGGGCGGTGATGCGGTTGTTGCGCTCGGCCTCGAGCCCGGTGTCGCGGCCGGGCCGGCCGAACATCTCGAGAAACGAGCTGGTGATGCTGCCGTCGGGCAGCGCGATGGCGCGCGCGTGCTCGGGGATGAAGGTGAACGGCTCGGGAATCGCGCTGGTGTATTTCTCGGTGGTGCCGGTGATCTGGTTCAGCGCGTCGATCAGCACCTCGGCATCGAGCCGGCGCAGCGGGTAGGCGGCGAAGGCGGCCGCGGCGGCCGGGGCCTCGCCGCGCGGGTTCGAGGAGAGCTGGTAGGTCTGCGAGTTGAGGATGAGCCGCATGAGCTGCCTCACGTCGTAGCGCGCCGCGATCAACTCGCGCCCGAGGAGTTCGAGCAGCGCGGGATGCGAGGGCGGATTGTCGGGGCGGAGATCGTCGGCCTCATGGACGAGGCCGCGGCCGAGGAGCCAGGACCAGACGCGGTTGGCGATCGCGCGGGTGAACCAGGGGTTTTCCGGGCGAATCAGCCAGTCGGCGAAGACCTCGCGCGGATCGCGGTCCGGCGTGAGAGGCGCCATCGTGCGATCCGGAAAGATCGCCGCGGCGCGACCGCCGGCCGGAAACAAGGCAGGGTTGAAGAACACGATCTCCTCCTTCCATTCGCCGGTTTCCTTGTAACCGAGATAACGGAAGAACATCGCCATGCCGTCGAGCTGCTGCGGCGCCCAGTGTTCGGCTCGGGTGCCCATGAAGGTGAGCGCGACCGCCCGCGCGATGGCAGCGGGTTCGCGGCCCGGCAGGGCGCGGTAGAAGTTGACGGGGCCGACGCGAAAATTGCTGCCGCTCGCGGTGAGGAGCGTGCGGGCGAACTGATCGTAGGGGAGGTTCTCGCGCAGCGCGGTCTGGATCCAGCGGTGGTAGGCCTGCGCGGCGTTGGGCCAGAGGTTCACGGGAAACTCGGCCTTCACCCGGAGCAGGTCGCTCCACTTCATCGCCCAGTAGTCGGCATATTCGCTGCGGGCGAGGAGCTGGTCGATCAGTGCGCGGCGTTTCGCCGGATCCTTGTCCTGCAGGAACGACCGCGTTTCCACCATCGTGGGCAGCGTGCCGATGACATCGAGGAAGGCGCGGCGGACGAAGACCGCGTCGGAGCAGAGCGGCGCCGGCGACAGGCCGAGCTCCGTCAGCCGCGCGAAGATGAGATCGTCGATCGGGCCGGCCGGCGCAACGGCGGCGCCCGACTCGAACGGTGTGGCGACGGCGGCGGCGGGCGGCGTCACCGCCGGGGCGACGGCGAGGGCCGCGGTGAGGAAGAGACCGGCGGAGAGGAAGCGGTGACGGAACATGGCGGGAGGGGTTCGATGACGCCGCGGGACGCAGCCGGCGCGGATCCAGAACGGTGACGTTGTAATGCCGCCGGTGCTACGCGGCGGCCGCCGGTTCAATGGTCGCTAATGCGCAGTATTCAGGCGCGAGGGGGTGGGGACAAAAGATGCGCCGGGTGCCGCTAATCTTCGGTATTGGAATCTCTGTTACCCCGCCTCGGCACGGAACGGTGCAAGGTGGCGCGGTAACTCGCGCGCGAGCCGGCGCGTCCGCTGACCCATGAAATCAAATCTCTTGGGAGTGGAACAGGCGGTCGTGCGCCGCGACGTGACGCCGGAGTTTGTGCTCACGGAAAACGGCCGTGCGGGCGAACCGGTGATCGCGGCGTTTCGGCGGCTGGCCGAGCAGCTCGCGGCGCGCGAAGCGGAGCTGCTCAGCCTGATGGTTTACGGGACGCCGGCGGTGCGGAAGGAGATTGCGGACGCGATGCAGGCGGTGCTCGGGGAAACGCAGTGGCCCGTCACCTGGGTGGAGAGCCCGAGCGGCATCACGGCGCCGTTCGCGGGCCTGCAGGCGTTTGCGGTGAGCAATGTGCTGGTGACGCGCGTGCGCGTGGGCCGGCAGGTGGTCGGCTCAGTCTACGAGGACGGCCAGTCGCGGCATTGCCTGCTGGGCGGGCTGGTGCCGACCTCGGTCGCGATGCAACCCGGCGCGCAGGTGCAGCAGATGTTCGGCAATCTCACTTGGGCGCTCGAGCAGGCCGGCTTCGAGCTGGCGGACGTGGTGCGCACCTGGTTCTACAACGACGACATCGTCGCGTGGTATGACGAATTCAACCGCGTGCGCTCGGCGCACTACGCCAGCGTGAAGTGGCGGACGGGCTCGATCCCGGCGAGCACGGGCATCGGCGCGAGCAATCCTTCGGGCGCGGCCCTGACGCTCGCGGCGTGGGCGGTGCAGCCGCTCGACGGCGGCTCGTGCGCGCAGGAGATCGGCTCGCCGCTGCAATGCCCGGCGCCGGCGTATGGCAGCGCGTTCAGCCGCGCCATGGAGATCACGTCGGGCGGCTGGCGCCGCCTGCTCATCTCCGGCACGGCCAGCATCCATCCCGGCGGCGAGACCGCCTGGGTCGGCAACGCCAAGAAGCAGATCGATCTCACGATGGAGGTGATCGCGGCGATTCTGCAGTCGCGCGGGATGACCTTCCGCGACGTGACGCGGGCGACGGCCTATTTCGAGCACCCGTTGTTCAAGCCGTATTTCGACGGGTGGTGCATGGCGCACGATCTGGCGAAAATGCCGGTGGTTGCGACGCACTGCGACATCTGCCGCAGCGATCTGCTGTTCGAGCTCGAGCTCGATGCCTGCGTGCGCGGCGAGGGCCTCGCCGAGATCGAACCAATTTCCGCGCAGGGCCTGCCAAGCATTGCGTAGCGGCGGCGCCCGCCCGCGGTGTAGCCTTTCCCCCATGAAAACGATTCTCGCTCCGCTCGACTTTTCCGAGATGAGCAACCTGGTCGTGACCGAGGCGGCGGCGCTCGCGCGCGCGCTCGGGGCGCGGGTCGTGCTGCTGACCATCATTCAGCAGCCGGCGATCTCGCTCGAGACGATGGCGGTCATCGGGAGCATCCCGGAGATCGAGGCGAAAGGGGAGCGTTACGCGGGGCGGCAGCTCGCGGTCTACGAGGCGCAATTGGCGGCGGATGGAATCGAGACCTTGTCGCGGCGGTTTTATGGCGGGCCGATCGAGCACATCACGGAGCAGGCGGCGCTGCTGGCGGCCGACTACATCGTGATGGGGTCGCACGGCCACTCGGCGCTCTATGATCTGCTGGTCGGCAGCACCACTCACGGCGTCCTGCTGCGGGCGCGGTGCCCGGTGGTCATCGTGCCGGCGTTGAAGCCGGCCGAGGCGGCCGCGCCGCGGGAGGCGGCGCACGCCACCGTGTAGTTGATTTTTGGGTATGTGGGAACATCGGGCGCGAACGTGGGTTCGCGCCCGTTTCGTTTCCCGGCGCGGCAGGTCAGGGGTGGAGCGGAGCCGCTTCCGGCTCCGCCGGAACGGGAAGCCGTTCCGCTACCCATCTCAGCCTCGCGCTCAGACGTAATCCGGATACACCGGTTCGAACATCCGCTGGCGGATGTCCTCGGTGATATCGGCCGGGCGCGGGACCTGGGCGAGGCCGGCATCGTGGGCGACGTTCGCCACGGCGGCGGCGATCTGCAGCGAGATCTCGCGGATCTTCGTCAGAGGCGGATAGACGCGGCCGATCGCCAGATCCTCGGGTTGCACGAGGCCCGCGAGGGTGCGGGCGGCGGCGAGGAACATGGCGTCGGTGACTTCGCTCGCCTCGCTCACGAGGGCGCCGAGGCCGACGCCGGGGAAGATGTAGATGTTGTTGCCCTGGCCGGGCACGTGCCGGCGGCCATCGAGGTCGACCGGCGGGAACGGGCTGCCGCTCGCGAAGATCGCGCGACCCTCCGACCAGCCGTAGGCCTGCTCGGCGGTGCACTCGGCCTTCGAGGTGGGATTGGAGAGCGCGAAGATGATCGGTCGCGCGTGGGCGGACGCCAGCATGCTGACAATCTCGCGGGTGAAGGTCGCGGGCGTGCCGGAGACGCCGATGAGCGCGGTGGGCTGCAGGGCCTTGACTGCGGCTTCGAGCGTCGGGAGGTAGGCGTGCTCGTGCGCATAGGGCCGCTTGTGCTCGGCGAGATCGGTGCGGCTCTGGACGACGAGGCCCTTGGAGTCGACGAACCAGCAGCGGCGGCGGGCTTCGGCCACCGCCATGCCGTCGGCGCAGGCGGCCTCGACGAAGAGATCGGCGATGCCGGTGCCGGCTTCGCCGGCGCCGAGAAAGAGCAGCCGTTGCGTGCGGAGGGTGCCGCCGGTTTCGCGGAGCGCGGCGAGGACGCCGGCGAGCGCGACGGCGGCGGTGCCCTGGATGTCGTCGTTGAAGCTCGGGAGCCGGTGGCGGTAGTTGCGGAGCAGGCGAAACGCGTTGGTGTTGCCGAAATCCTCCCACTGGAGGAGCGCCTTGGGAAACACGGCCTGCACCGCGGCCACGAATTCCTCGATGAAGGAATCGAAGACGGCGCCGCGGGCGCGGGCCTGCTTGAGCCCGATGTAGAATTCGCCGGCGTGGAGCGAGGTGTTGTCGGTGCCGACATCGAGCGTGACGGGCAGGGTGTAGCCGGGATGGACGCCGGCGCAGGCGCTGTAGAGCGAGAGCTTGCCGACGGGGATGCCCATGCCGAGCGCGCCGAGATCGCCGAGGCCGAGGATGCGTTCGCCGTCGGTGACGACGATGAGCCGCACGGCTTCCTGCGGCCATGCGCGGAGAATCTCCTCGAGGTGGCCGCGATCCTTCAAGCTGAGGAAGAGGCCGCGCGGTCGGCGGTAGATCGAGCCGTATTCGAGGCAGGCCTGGCCGACGGTGGGCGTGTAGATGAGCGGCACCATCTCCTCGATGTGCTCGGTGACGAGCCGGTAGAAGAGGACCTCGTTGCGATTCTGGAGGTTGGTGAGGTAGATGTATTTTTCGATCGCGTCCTGCTTGCGCCGGACGGCGTTGATCGAACGTTCGACCTGCTCGTCGAGCGTGAACACGCGCGGCGGCAGCAGCCCGCGCAGGCCGAGCGCATCGCGCTCCGCCTCGGTGAAGGCGGTGCCTTTGTTGCTCAGGGGATCCGCCAGAAGCTGGGCGCCGCGGAGGTGCCGTATTTCGCCTTGGGCAGACAGACCGTTCGAAAGGGCCGCGGGGATCATGGCCTCCAGTCTAAGATATCGTCTCGCCTGCGCCTGCGCAGCTCTTGTCCAAGGCTGCGCCGATCCTGCCGAAATTGCCCGACGACATGTGGCGGTGGCTTGCGAGCGCGGCCTTGCGCGCGTCGCGCTCGGCGTTTGGCCTCGACGACGATGCCGCCCCATTCGTTGGTGGCGATCCGCGCGAGCTCGCTGTCGGCCGGAAACGGCACGGGATCGACGCCGTAGACGACGGGCACGAGATCGGCGGGCACGCCGGCGAGGCCGCCGGGACCGCAGATCCCGCGCGTTTACTTCTGAATTCCGCCGTTGTGGCAGTCGGTGCAGGTCAGCTCGGCATCGAGCTCACCGTCGGGATGGGCGAATTTCAGGCCTTTGGCGGAGAGGGTTTCGAGCTGCTCGCCCTTGCCCTGGGAGATGATGGTGTGGCACGAGTTGCAATCGCTCGAGCGGACCTTCTGGCCGAGGGAGGTCTTGTGCTTGTCGTCGTGGCAGCGGAAGCAGCCGGGCCAGTCCTTGTGGCCGATGTTGTTCGGGTAGACGCGCCAGTCGGCCTTCCGCTCGGGAAAGATGCTGCTCGCAAAAATCTTCTGCACCTCGGCGATGGCCGCGGGCAGCTCGGCCGCGAGCGCGGGATCGGTGAACTTGGCCCGCATGAAGTCGGCGATCTTCTGCGGCGCCTCGGCGCCGGTGGTGATCTCCTTCTGCGTCATCGCCTGCACGGCGACGCGCTTGATGTTCGGGAGCTTGAGGCTGAGGGTGCCGGCCGCCATGGATTTCTCGACGGCGTCGTTGGCGGTTGGGAAGACGTGCGCGGGGCGGTTGTGGCAATCCATGCAGTCCATCACGCGGATCTGCCCGGCGGGCGGTTCGCCCTTGAACGAGTCGATCCGGAAAACCCGCGAGGTGCCGTCCTTGAGATTGGTGACGCGCATCCAGGGGATGTCCTGCCGCTTCTCGTCGGCGGCGTAGTATTCGACGCGCTCGGTGTCGCTGACGTGCCAGTGGATGCCGCCGAGCGGGCTGCCGGGCGCGCTCTTGTTGACGTGCATCAGCATGCGCGCGGTGAAGGGGGAGTTCTTCTTGTCGGAGAGGAAGTGCTCGTAGTTCATCTCGACGTTGCCGTGAAATTTCTCGGGCCAGTGGCACTTCTCGCAGGTGTCCTGCGCGGGGCGGAGATTCTTGATCGGGGTGGCGATCGGGCGGGAGTAGTTGTCGAGGGTGTAGGCGATGAGCTGGTGGGTGCCGTTGAGCTTGGCCTTGATGAACCATTGCGCGCCGGTGCCGACGTGGCACTGCACGCAGTCGACGCGCGCGTGCGAGCCGCGCTTGTAGGTGACGAACTCGGGGTTCATCGCCTCGTGGCACACCTGGCCGCAGAAGAGCGTCGATTCCGAATAGTGAAAGGTTTGGTAGCTGCCGAAGGCGCTCAGCATGAGAAACGCCACGGCGCCGCAACCGAAGAGCACGATGCGGCGGCGTTGCGTGCGGTCGGTGAAATCCAGCCGCCACTTGTCCGGCATCGTGTCGGCATGCTTGATCGCCCAGCGGCGCTGCGCCCACGCGCCGAAAGCGGCAAGGCCGAGGCCGGCGATCAGGAAGCCGGGCGCGATGATATAGGTCAGAATCCCGAGGTAGGGATTCTTGTCGCCCTGCGTGAAATCCATCCAGACGAGCAGCGCAAAGGAGAACAACGCTCCGATGGCCAGCACGCCGCCGATGGCGCTGATCCAGTTGTTGAAATTCGAACGCGGCTTCAGATCGGCGCCGGGACTGGGCGGGGAGGAAGGGGAGTCGGGCATGGGAGGGCGGGGCGGTTGGCGGGCACGAAAACCGAGGCCAGCGCGAAGTCGGCGAGGACTTTGCGCTGGTCAGAGTCCGGCGTGGGGCGGGCGGATCACGCCTTGAATTTACGAATATAGGCCACCAGCTCCTTGATCTCGGCGGGGGAGAGCTCTTCCTTGTAGGCCTTCATGCGCTCCTTGCCGGCCTTGTCGGTGACTCCGTCGGCGGTCGCCTTGATCATATCGGCGTCCTTCATCTCGGCCTGCACCTTGGCGTCGGTGTAGTCCTTGGCGTTGAGCTTGCGGCCGGCCTTGGTCTGGCCCTTGCCGTCGGCGCCGTGGCATTTGGTGCAGTGATTCTCCCAGTTTTCGGCGACCGGCGCCGCGAAGAGGGCCGCGCCGATGACCACGGGCGCGGCGAACATGATGTGTTTGAGGGTGAGTTTCATGATAAGGAGGCTTTGTGGTTGAGCGGGCATGAGTATGCCTGAAGGTCGGGGCCGCTGGCTGTGCATGGCTTGCTTACATTGCCGCAAAGCTTGCGTTGATCGGCTCGCATTGGGCCTTCGGAGACACAAGCCTTGCGCAAGCCTCCGCAAGATACGCGGAGCCGGCAAGCCGACCTTTCTGACACACTCTGCGGCCACGGATCCCACCTCCACCATGCCCACCCTTTCCCCCGCTCCCCGCTCCCCGCGCTGGCTGGCCGTCGCCGGCGACCTGCGCGACGGTCTCGTCTCCATCAAGCTCACCATCGTGTTGCTCGTGTTCAGCATGATCCTGGTGTTTGCCGCGACGCTCGACCAGGTGAACCTCGGCATCTGGGCGGTGCAGGAAAAATATTTCCGCTCCTTTATTGTCTACCTGCCGATCGGCCGCGTCGTGGTGCCGGCCTTCCCCGGGGGCTACGCCATCGGCGGCCTGCTGCTCGCCAACCTGCTCGCGGCCCACATCTATCGCTTCCGTTTCGAATGGCGAAAGTCAGGCATCGTGTTGACGCATCTCGGTCTCATCGTGCTGCTCGTCGGCGAACTGCTCACCGGGCTCTGGCAGCAGGACTATCACATGCGGCTGAACGAGGGCGAAACGAAGAACTATGCCGAGGGCTTCCGGCAGCAGGAGCTGGTGGTGATCGACACGACCGACGCCGGCTTCGACGACGTCGTGGCCATTCCGGAGAGCCTGCTCGCCGCCAAGTCGATCGTGCAGCACCCGAAGCTGCCGTTCCGCCTGGTCGCGAAATCCTACTATCTCAACTCGACCCTCCTCATGCGCTCCGCCCTGCCGGCGGGCGCGGCGGCCGACGCCGGGGCCCAGGCCACCACCGGCGTGGGCGACCATGTGACCGCGGTGCCGCAGGCCGAGACGCACCGGCAGGATGAGCGCAACATGCCCTCCGCGATCGTCGAGCTCACCGGCACCGACGGCTCGCTCGGCACCTATCTCGTCTCGGCGCACCTGGCCACGCTGCAGAACTTCACGCACGGCGGGCGCACCTGGAGCATCGGGATGCGCACGCACCGCACGTATCAGCCCTTCTCGCTCACGCTGCTCAAGTTCAGCCACGACCGCTACGCGGGCACGGAGATTCCGAAGAACTTCTCCAGCCGGCTGCGGCTGACCACGCCTGGCGGCCAGGACGACCGCGAGGTGCTGATCTATATGAACAACCCGCTGCGCTACGCGGGGCTCACGTTCTACCAGGCCGGCTTCGAGAACAACGATCGCACCTCGATCCTCCAGGTCGTGCGCAATCCCTCGTGGCTCGTGCCGTATATCGCGTGCTCGTTGATGACGCTCGGGCTGTGTATCCAGTTCGGCATTCATCTCTTCAAGTTCGTGGGCCGGCGGCGGCCCGTGCCGGCGGTGGCGCCGGCCAGTTCCCCTTCACCCACCGGTCGCCCGGTCGCCCGGGCGCGCTCCGCCAAATCCCCGGCCGTCGCATGAAAAAGCACTTTCCCACCGTGGTCGCGCTTCTCGCGCTCGTCGCCATCGCCGCCTCGCTGCGCGCGCCCCGCACCGCGGGCGATTACGATGTAAGCAAGTTTTCCCGCCAGCCCGTGCTGGTCAACGGCCGCGTCAAGCCCCTCGACACCGTCGCCCGCACCTCCCTGCTGATGATGCAGGGCCGGCAGCGCGTGACCACCGCCGAGGGCCGCACGCTCGCGCCCGGCGAGTGGCTGCTCGACATGCTCTACCGCGCGCACCACGCCGATCACTACCAGGTGTTCGAGGTCACGCATCCCGATCTGCTCGCGCTGCTGGGCCTCGACGCGACCGATGGTGCCGGCAACAAGCGCTTCTCGGCGCGGCAATTCGCCGGCAAGCTCGCCGAGCTCGATCGGCAGGGGAAACTCGCCGACGACACCGAGACGGCGCTGCGCACGCCCTTCCAGCGCGCGGTGGTGCAACTGCGCAACAGCGTCGCGCTCTACCAGCGTCTGCAGAACAGCCTCGTGACGACCGATGGCGACGACTTCCTCGATCAAGTGGCGAAGTTCGAGCGGGCTCTCCCCGCCGGGCTCGCGGCGATGCGCACCTCGGCCGATGGCGCCTCGCACGCCAATCCCGACGCGAAGCTCATGCTCGAGATGAGCCGGGTGTTCACGGCGATGGACGCCTTCAGCTATTTCCGCTCGGTTCCGCCGGCGGCGGGCAACGATCCCGCGGGTTGGAAGACGATCGGCGCCGCGTGGAACGACAGTTTCGCGGCCGGGCAGGTGGATCCCGCCGCGGCAAATTTCGCCGCGATCGGCCGCGCGTGGCGCACGCAGGATGCGGCTGCCTTCAACACCGCGGCCCGCGCGCTGCGCGAGCGCATCGTCGCCACGCTCCCGGCGGTGGCGACGAAGGTCGACGCCGAGGCGCGCTTCAATTCCGCGGAGCCGTTCTACCTCAGCACGAATTTCTACGTCGTGGCGTTTCTCCTCGCGGTCGTCTCGTGGCTGCGGTGGCCGGACCCGCTGCGGCGCGCGGCGTTTGCCCTGGTGATCGTGGCGTTCAGCCTGACGACCATCGGCATCGCCACGCGCATGTGGCTCGAGGCGCGGCCGCCCGTGACGAATCTCTACTCCTCGGCGCTCTTCGTCGGCTGGGGCGCGGTCGCGCTCTGCGTCGCGCTGGAATATTTCTACAAGAACGCGATCGGCAGCGTGGCCGCGGGCCTGATCGGTTTCGCCACGCTCCTCATCGCGCACCATCTCGCGCTCGGCGGCGACACGCTGGAGATGATGCGTGCCGTGCTCGACTCGAACTTCTGGCTCGCGACGCACGTCGTCACGATCGCGGTCGGTTACTCGGCGACGTTCCTCGCCGGCTTCCTCGCGATCATCTATGTGATGCGCGGCGTGTTCACCCGCTCGCTCGACGAGCCGACAGCGGTGGCGCTCGGCCGGATGATTTACGGCGTCGTGTGCTTCGCGACGCTCTTCAGTTTCGTCGGCACGATTCTCGGCGGCATCTGGGCCGACCAATCCTGGGGCCGCTTCTGGGGCTGGGACCCGAAGGAGAACGGCGCGCTGCTCATCGTCATCTGGAACGCGATTCTCCTCCACGTGCGCTGGGCCGGCCTGGTGAAGATCCGCGGCCTCGCGTGTCTGGCGATCTTCGGCAACATCGTGACGGCCTGGAGCTGGTTTGGCGTCAACATGCTCGGCGTGGGCCTGCACAGCTACGGGTTCATGGACTCGGCCTTTTGGTGGCTCGTCATCTTTGCCTCGAGCCAGCTCGCGATCATCGCCGTGGCGGGCCTGCCGACGGAGAACTGGCGCAGCGCACGTTTGCTCGCGCGTCGGGCGGCGTGAGCGGTCGGCTTCGCTCTGCCCGTTGACCCGGGCGCGCTGGGCGCGCCCGCGGGGCGGCGGCGGCGATGCGATCGTGTCGTCGCACGGCAAGATTTGCGGCGAAGCCGGCATTCTTTGCGGAGCCGCCGGCGGGGATACCGGGTAGGCTGGGACATGAGTTGCCCACCCCAGCGCAAAGTCGTCCCCGATGCCCGCTTCCACTTCCACGTCCGCTGACCAGCCAGGATGGATGGGGGGAGTTTTGCGGCGAGCCGCGGCGCGACGTTCTGCGGTTGTGGCCGCGCGGGTCGTGGCGATCTATCTGGTCGCGGGCGCGCTGTGGATCCTGCTGTCGGATCGGCTGCTCTTCGCGTTGGTGGCGGACCCGGCCATGCAGGCGCGGCTGGCGCTGGGCAAGGGGTGGTTTTTCGTGGCGGTCACCGGCGTGCTGTTGTTCTGCCTGCTGCGCCGCGAGCTGGAATTGCGGCGCGTGGACGCGGAGAAAATCCGGCTCTTCATCGAGCACGCGCCGGTCGCGCTGGCGATGCTGGATCGCGATCTGCGTTACGTGACGGTCAGCCGCCGCTGGTGCGCGGACTACGGGCTGACGGGCCAGAAGCTTCGGGGCCGAAGGCATTATGATGTTTTCCCGGACTTGCCGGAGCGATGGCGGGAAATACACCGCCGAGTGCTCGCGGGCGAGACGCTGAGCGCCGAGGCCGATCCGTTCGTGCGCGCTGGCGGAGCGGCCTTGTGGCTGCGGTGGGAGGCGCGACCTTGGGCGGAGGCGAATGGCGTCATCGGTGGAATCGTGCTGTTCACCGAAGACATCACCGCGCGCCGGCAGGCGGAGATCGCCCTGGAGGTGTCGCAGTCGCGCCTCAAGCTAGCGCTGCAGGGCGGGCATGTCGGCACGTGGAGCTGGGATCTCGTGACGGGCGCGATCGAGTGCGATGAGGCGATGGCGCGGCTTGTCGGCCGCTCGCCGCAGGATTTCGCCCGCGGCGGCGCGGATTTTTTCGATGCCTGCCTGCATCCCGATGATCGGGCGGCGGTGCAGGAGGCACGCGCGCGGGCCTTTCGGGAGGGCGGGGAGTTTGCCGCGACCTACCGCTTTGTGCGGACGGATGGCGCGGTGTTGTGGATCTCCGATCGCGCCCGGGTGGAGTGCGCACCCTCCGGTGAGCCGCTCCGGCTGACCGGTGCGAGTGCGGACGTGACGGGCCTCAAGCAGATGGAGCAGGCGTTGGAGGAGAGTGAAAACCGCTTCCGCGAAGTCGTGGAGACGATTCGCGAGGTGTTCTGGATTACCGATGTGGCGCAGAACCGCGTCCTCTACGTGAGTCCGGCCTATGCGGAGATCTGGGGGCGACCTTGCGCCGACCTTTACACCGGCGAGGCCACCTGGGTCGATGCCGTTCATCCCGATGATCGCGATCGCGTGCGGCAGGCGGCGCTCACGCAGCAGTCCGCGGGGAGCTACGACGAGACTTACCGGATCGTGCGCCCCGACCAGACCGTGCGCTGGATTCGCGATCAGGCCTATCCGGTGCGCGATGCGCTGGGCGCCATGATCCGAATCATCGGCACGGCCGAGGATGTGACGGAGCGCAAGCGGCTCGAAGAGCAGTTCCTGCGCGCGCAGCGGCTGGAAGCGATCGGCACGCTCGCCAGCGGTGTCTCGCACGACCTCAACAACATCCTCGCGCCCATGTTCATGATTGCGCCGCTGCTCCGGCCGAAGCTGACCGATCCGATGGACGGCGAACTGCTCACCATCATCGAGCAAAGTGCCGCGCGGGGGGCCAGCATCGTGCGGCAGCTCCTCACGTTCAGCCGCGGTGTCGCCGGCGAGCGGGGGCCGCTGCAACTGCGCCATCTGATCAAGGAAATGGTGGCGATCATGAGCGAGACGTTTCCGCGCGAGATCGGCATCGTGGAGGAGCTGACCACCGAGCTGCCGCCCGTGGTCGGCGACGCGACCCAGATTCACCAAGTGCTGATGAACCTCTGCGTGAACGCCCGCGATGCGATGCCGAAGGGCGGGATTCTCACGATCGCCGCGCGCGAGGCGGAGTTCTCCACCGATGACCTGCGGGGCCAGACCGGAGTCGGCGCGGGCCGTTTTGTCGTCCTCACGATTCGCGACACCGGCCACGGCATTCCCGTCGAGCTGCGCACGCGGATCTTCGATCCGTTTTTCACGACGAAGGCGGTGAGCCTCGGCACCGGGCTGGGGCTGCCCACCGTGCTCGGCATCGCCAAGAGTCACGGCGGATTCGTGACGCTGGAGTCGGAGGTGGGTGGTGGCAGCGCGTTCAGCGTGCATCTCCCCGTGACCGCGGCCGAGGTTTCGGTCGCGCCGATGGCGCCGCCGGCGGCGATGCCGACCGGAAAGGGCGAGCTCGTGCTGGTGGTCGACGACGAGCCGGCCATCCGCGTCTCGATGCGCCGTGTGCTTGAGCGCCGCGGCTACCGCGTGCTGGTGGCGGCGGATGGCCGCGAGGCGTTGCGGCTCTTCCTGCGCGAACAGACCGCGCTGCGCGGCGTGGTGACAGATCTCATGATGCCGGAAATGGGCGGCCTGGCGCTGGTGCAGGCGCTGCGGGAGTTGAAACCGGAACTGGCGATCCTGGCGGTGACGGGCCTGGAGGGAGTGGAGCAGCGGGAGGCGCTGCGGGCGCTCGGCGTCACGGGCTTCCTGCCGAAGCCGTATTCGCCGGTGGAGCTGTGCGAGGCGCTGCAGCGCGAGCTCGATCTCAAGCGGCCGGCCGGGGCGTGAGGGCCGGGGTGAGGTTGGCAAGGGATGCGGCGTTCCCCGCAACCGGTGCGCAGCCCCGGGCGGCTGAAATATGCGAAACTGGGGATGTTCCCACCCACATGATTGCGACCCTCGATACCCACCCTGCGCGCCCCGCCGCGCTCGACCTGGACCTCATCCGGAAATACTCGATTCCCGGCCCGCGCTACACTTCCTATCCGCCGGCGACGAAGTTTACCGCGGACGTCGCCGCGCTGGACCTTGAGGCGGCCCTCGCCGACGACAACTGTTCTCCGGAGCGGCCGCTGTCGCTGTATTTCCACCTTCCGTTCTGCGAGTCGCGCTGCTGGTTCTGCGGCTGCAACACCGTCATCACGCGCAGGCGCGATTCAGCCGGCGAATACCTCGACGATCTCGAGCGCGAGATGCGCCTGACCGCTGCGCGCGTGGATCGCAACCGCCCGGTCAACCAGATCCACTTCGGCGGCGGCACGCCCACGTTTTTCCCGCCCGACGAGCTGCGCCGTCTGGGCGCACTGATCGCCGAGCTGTTTCCCAATCGGGCGCCGGAGTGCGAGTTCAGCGTCGAGGTCGATCCGCGTCGCCTGACCGAGGATCATGTGCGCGCGTTGCGTGAGATCGGCGCCAATCGCGCCTCGCTGGGAGTGCAGGATACCAATCCGCGTGTGCAGCTCGCGATTCATCGCATCCAGCCGCAATCGGTCAATCAGGCGGCGTTCGGCTGGCTGCGGGCCAACGGCTTCGGTTCGATCAACGTCGATTTGATCTACGGCCTGCCGTTTCAGAGCGCGCAGACTTTCTCGCGCACGATCGACGACGTGCTGTCGCTCGGGCCCGACCGGCTGTCGGTCTTCAGCTATGCCCACGTGCCCTGGATCAAACCGGCGCAGCGCATCTTCGATGATCGCCAGCAACTTCCCGGTCCGGAGGACAAGCTCGCGATGTTCGTCGTCGCGCAGGAGCAACTCACGGCGGCCGGTTTCGTCGACATCGGGCTCGATCATTTTGCCCGCCCCGACGATTCGCTCACGCTCGCGCAACGCGCCGGCACGCTGCAGCGGAATTTCCAGGGCTACAGCACGCAGGCCGGCGCATCGCTCTACAGTTTCGGCATCTCGTCGATCTCGTCGACGCCGGACACCTATCGGCAGAACTACAAGTCGCTGCCGGAATGGCGCGAGGCGCTCGCCGCCGGCCGGCTGCCGGTCGAACGCGGGCTCCGGTTGACGGAGGAGGACCGCCGCCGGCGGACGATGATCATGCGCATCATGTGTGATCGCCGGATCGACTACACCGCGATCTCGCGCGAGTTGGGCGTGCCGTTCGCGTCCACCTATGCGTCGGAGATCGCGCGGCTCGCCGGCTTGGAGGCCGACGGCCTGGTCGAAACGACGCCGGCAGGGTTCGCCGTGACGCCGCGCGGTGGGCCGTTGCTGCGGGTGATCGCGATGACCTTCGATCCCGCGATTGCCGCCGGGCCCGAAGCGCACTCGCGCACGATCTGAGGAGGCCGGAGCCGGCCCGCCGCCGGCGCCGCCGGCGCCGCGGGAGCTGCGCTGACGGCGCCGCGAGCCAACGCGCGCGGCATCAAAGCCAACCGATGCGCAGCGGGGCGCTGCCGGAAGGAGGATACTCCGCCCACCCCGCTGTTCATGAACCTCGAGACCAGTTACCTGGGACTCAGCCTGCGCACGCCGTTCGTGGTCGGATCGTCGCCGTTCTGCGACCGCATCGCCCTCGCGCGCCGATTGGAGGAGGCGGGGGCCGGGGCGCTCGTGATGCGTTCGCTCTTCGAGGAGCAGATTCATCCGCCGCCGCGCCGGGTTTCGCTGGGCCTCCCGGGCCTGTGCGGTTCGGAGGAGTTTCCCGAGTTCGCCGATTACCAGCTCGCGCCGGAAAGCTACGTGCGCCACCTCGCGGACCTGAAGGCGGCCGTATCCATTCCGGTGATAGCGTCGCTCAACGGGGCGCGGCCCGGGGCGTGGACGGACTTCGCCCGCCGGATCGAGCGCGCCGGCGCCGACGCCATCGAGCTGAATCTGTATCGCGTGGTGACGGATGTCAGCCTGGCAGCCGACCAGGTGGAAACGGAGATGCTCGAGACGGTCGGGCTGATCGCCGGCGTGGTGGACATCCCGGTGGCGGTGAAGCTTTCACCCTTCCACACCTGCCTGGCGCAGCTCGCGGTCGCGCTCGAGCTGGCGGGTGCGTCGGGGGTGGTGGTGTTCAACCGTTTCTACCAGCCGGATGTGGACACGAAGGAAATCGGGGTGCAGCCGATGCTGCGGCTTTCGGATCCGGAGGAGATCCTCCTGCGCCTGCGCTGGCTCGCGATTCTCTCGCCGAAACTGCGCGGTTCACTGGCGGCGACCGGGGGCTTTCACACCGCGGACGACGTGATCAAGGCGCTGCTCACGGGGGCGGATGTGGTGCAGCTCGTCTCTGTCCTGCTGCGCCATGGTCCCGCTGTGCTCCCGACCCTCTTAACCGGCCTGCAGGAGTGGATGGGCGGACACGGCTACGACGCGATCGACGATTTCCGCGGTCTGCTGAACCTGTGCGGCTGCCGCGATGCCTCGGCCTTCGAGCGCGCGAACTATCTGCGCACGCTGCAAAGCTGGAAAGGGTGAGCCGGGGCGCCGCCGGGCCCGCGGGAGACCGCCCAGGCGTCGTGTCCAAATTCTGGAGACGATGCGCCGCGCTTTCCCGGGCGGTAAGAACGTTCCAATCCGCTGGCGGGGCAGCGCGTTGCCCGCCGGAGCGGGGCGCGGGCGCGATAGGCTTCGCGTTCGAGGGGTGGGGCGTAGAGAATGACCGACTCGCCGAGAACACGGGAGAAACACCACCGACCCACACTCATGAGAGACGATTACCTCCAAGCCGCCCTGCTCGTGATCGACGATCCCAACATTCTCGTGAATGTCGTTTCCCGGCGGGTGAAGCAGCTCAAGCGCGGCAACCGGCCGCTGGTCGTCTCGCTCGAGAAACTCTCCGCCGAGGACACCGCCCTGCGCGAAATCGCCGAGGGCAAGATCACCTACGAACTCGCGACTCCCGAGGAGATCGCCGCGGCGCGCTGAGCGCCCCTGGCCGTTTTTCACTTCATTCCGTCCCACCACCCTTCCCTTACTTTCATGATTCGTTCCACCATCCGGCCCGTCGGCGATCGCGTTCTCATCGAGCATATCGAGGAGAAAGAACAAGTGCGCGGCGGCGTCATCATTCCCGACAGCGCCCGCGAGAAGCCGCAGGAGGCGAAAGTCATCGCGCTCGGCTCGGGCCGCAAAACCAAGGACGGCGTCGTCGTGCCCTTCGAGGTCCGCGTGGGCGACAAGGTGCTGGTCGCGAAATACGGCGGCTCCGAGGTGAAGATCGACCAGAAGAAATTCACGCTCGTCCGGGAGGACGACATCCTCGGCATCCTCGCCTGAGGCGGCCGGTTCCCCCTTTTCGTTTTCCCAATCTTCCTTCGTTTCCCATGGCCGCCAAACAACTCATTTTCGACGAAACCGCCCGGCAGAAAATCCTTCGCGGGATCGAGCTCCTCTCCCGCGCGGTCAAAGTCACCCTCGGGCCCAAGGGCCGCAATGTCGTCATCGACAAGAAATTCGGCTCACCCACGGTGACCAAGGACGGGGTCACCGTCGCCAAGGAGATCGAGCTCTCCGATCCCTATGAGAACATGGGCGCGCAGATGGTGAAGGAAGTGGCGTCCAAGACCTCCGACTCCGCCGGCGACGGCACCACCACGGCGACCGTGCTCGCCGAGGCGATCTACAAGGAGGGCCTCAAGAATGTCACCGCCGGCTCCAACCCGATCTTCCTCAAGCGCGGCATCGACAAGGCCGTCGAGGCCGCGGTCGTCGAGCTGGCGCGCGTATCCAAGAAAGTGAACGACCGCGAAGAGATCCGCCAGGTGGCGACGGTGTCCGCGAACTGGGACGACGCGATCGGCAACATCATCGCCGACGCCATGGACAAGGTCGGCAAGGACGGCACGATCACGGTCGAGGAGAACAAGTCGATCGAGACGACGCTCGACGTCGTCGAGGGCATGCAATTCGACAAGGGCTACCTGTCGCCGTATTTCGCGACCGATGCGGACAACATGGAGTGCCTGCTCGAAGACGCCTGCGTGCTCATCCACGAGAAGAAGATTTCCAACCTGCAGGAACTGCTGCCGCTGCTGCAGGTGATCGCGAAGAGCGGCAAGCCGCTGCTCGTGATCGCCGAGGAGATTGAGGGCGAGGCGCTGGCCGCGCTCGTGATCAATAAAATGCGCGGCACGCTGAAGGTGTGCGCCGTCAAGGCCCCGGGCTTCGGCGATCGCCGCAAGGCCATGCTCGAGGACATCGCGATCCTCACGGGCGGCAAATGCATCACCGAAGATCTCGGCATCAAGCTCGAGAGCATCACCATGGCGGACCTCGGCCGCGCCCGGCGCATCACGGTGGGGCGCGAGAGCACCACGATCATCTCGGGCGGCGGCAAGTCCTCCGACATTCAGAGCCGCGTGAAACAGATTCGCCGGCAGATCGACGAGACGACGTCCGACTACGATCGCGAGAAGTATCAGGAACGCCTGGCCAAGCTGGCGGGCGGCATCGCCGTCATCCACGTCGGCGCCTCGACCGAGGTCGAGATGAAGGAAAAGAAGGCGCGCGTCGAAGACGCGCTGCATGCCACGCGGGCGGCCGTTGAAGAGGGCATCGTGCCCGGCGGCGGTGTCGCGCTCCTGCGCTGTGCGAAGGCCGTGAACGCGCTCGTCCTCGAGGGCGATGAAGCGATCGGTGCGCAAATTGTGAGCCGCGCGATCCAATCGCCGATTCGCATGCTGTGCGCCAACGCCGGCGTCGAAGGCGCCGTCGTGGCCGCCGCGGTCATCGCCGGCAAGGGCAGCTTCGGCTACAACGTCGCCACCGGCGACTACGAGGATCTCGTGAAAGCCGGTGTGGTCGACCCGACCAAGGTCACGCGCATGGCGCTGCAGAACGCCGCTTCCATCGCCGGCCTGTTGCTCACCATCGAGTGCATGATCACCGAAATCCCCGCCGAATCCGCGGCCAGCGCCGGCAGTTCCCACCCGCCCGGCAGCGGTTCCGACTATTAAGGACTATTGAGCGGTTCTCGCGGAGTGTAACGTAATACGTTGCACTCCCGATCGCGTTTCGCTGGTAAACCCTTCGGCAGGTGCCGGTGCAAAGTGTCACGTAATACGTGACATTTTTTTTGGGCTCGGCGGGACGATAAGGGGGAACCGGGACCGGGTGGTGGGGACCATGTCCGGCGATTATGCTCACTTTATCTGTCGTGGTCTGGGCGGGACTGGAGGCTTCGATTCGTTCGAATTTCGGACTCGTCGGCGGCGTTTACGCGATGATTGCCCAGCTTGTGGTGGTGGCGTTGGTGACGGCGGTGGGCCTCGCGTGGATGAGCCCGCGGCTGAAGCGACGGGCGATTTAGCGGGTGGGCGAATAAGGCGCCTCGGTGCGCACCTCGGGGCGGTTGTCGAGGCGCAGCGCAAAATCCAGCGGGTCGCCGACGCCGACTTTGCCGCGTTCGACCTGATAGGCCCAGACTTGGAAATACGAGAGCGTCGCTCCGCCGAAAATGGTGGAGAACGCGCCGTCCACCGCATCCAGCCCGCAAGCGACCTTGATCCGACCGATCCGCGGCGCGTGGAAGCGCGCGTCGGTGGTGAACCACTGGCTGCCCACATAGACTTCGGCATAGGCGTGAAAATCCATGTGATTGTCCGGATCGGGGACGCCGATGTCGGGGAGATGGCCGGTGACGTAGCGCGCCGGCAGGTTGAAGGTGCGGTTCAACGCGATCGCGAGGTGCGCAAAATCGCGACAGACGCCGTAGCCGCGTTGCAGAATATCCCACGCCGAGAGATCCGCGCGGCCCGAGAGGTAGCGATACTCGATGTTGTCGTGCAGCCACTGGCTGATCGCAGCGACGCGCGGCAGCCCGTGCTCAACCTGGCCGAACTTTTCCCAGGCGAAATTCGCCAGCTTGTCGGAGTCGCAATACCGGCTGGGCAACGTGTAGCGGAGCAGATCCGGCGGCAGCTCGCCGGGCGGCAGCGGCGGCTGGCGCACGAGGTCGTGATTGTCGGGCTGGGAGGAGACCGCGACGATCGCATCGTGGCGGAAAAAATTCGCGCCGGGGGCGAGCGTGACGCGCCAGACGACGTTGCCATGGCTGTCCTTGAAGGCGCGCGCCGGCAGCTTGTCGCCCAAGGCCAGGGCCTCGAATATCACGGCATGGCGGCGATCAGGCCGCGGCTGCAGATTGAGCAGCAGCGACGCCGTCCCGGTGACCTGATACGCCAGGCTGCAGCCGATGCGGACGGTGAGGTCGAGCGGCGGAGCGGCGAGGGGCAGGGAAGACATCGTGCCCCTCGAAGCACTTCCCGTGCTACAAACCAAAGGGCAGGCAGCGGAGCAGCGGCGGCGTGTGACCCGGAGCGACTTGCTTGTCGCGGCTCGCGCGGCGCTTGGCCTTGGTGCTCTTCGCGCCGAGCAGGTGGCGGAAGCCCGGGGTGCGGCGCATGAGCTTGCCGGTGGCGGTGAGTTTGAAGCGCTTGGCGACGGATTTCTTGGTTTTTTGCATGGTCGGACTCGCGCGCCTGGGCCAGCCCGGCGGTTGAGCCCGCCACGCTGAATCCGGCCGCGCGGGAAAGCGACGGTTTACCCGGCCGGCCCGCCGGCGCCGGGGTAACCCGACCCAGGCCATGCCATTCCAACGATTACCGGGCGGCGGCGAGGAGGCCGGAGGCGTGCGGCGTGGCGGCGACAAAGCCCTCCGCCGCGGTCGCGAGCCGGCGGCCCGCGGCGATGCAGTTTGCGAGCGAGATGCCGTCGCGGGCGTTGCCGCCGATGAAGAGGCCGGGGGCGCCGGCCTCGACGCCGGCGATGGCGTCCTTGAAACGTTGATACCCAACGGTGTATTGCGGGATCGCGCGCGGCCAGCGTTGGATGTGCGCGAAGGCCGGGGCGCCGCGCGCGCCGATCATGTGCTCCAGTTCGCCCTGGACCACGCGCAGGAGCTCCCCGTCGTCGAGGCCCGCCAGCTCGGGGTTACGGCTGCCGCCGACGAACGACGTCACCGCGACGTGCCCGGCCGGGGCGCGTTCGGCGAAGAGCGTGCTCGAAAACAGCGCGCCGAGAATGCGGCGGTGCTCGACCTGCGGCACGAGCACGCCGAAACCGTCGAGGGCGTGGGCGACGTTGCCGCGGGCGAAACCGGTGAACACCGAGGCGACCGGCGGGTGCTCGATCTCGCGGAGGACGGCCAGGCCGCCGGCGGCGGGCAGGCGGGTGAAGGGCAGCGAGGCCAGCGCGTCGGCCGGCAGCGCGCAGACGAGCGCGGAAAATTCCTCCGTCGTCGGGCCGTCCGGTCCCTCGGAAATGATCTCCCAGCCGTGCGGGTGCGGGCGCAGGGAAATCACGGGCGTGGCGAGCCGGACGGCGACGCCGAGCGAGGCGGCGATGGCGCGGGGCAGCTCCGCCAGGCCGTCGGGAAAGGAGAAGATCCGGCCGGACGGGCCGCCGCTGGTGTTGCGCCGCTTCAGCGCGCCGCGGATGAGCGAGCCGTGCTCCTGCTCGAGCGCGTGCAGCTTGGGGAACGCGTGGCGCACGGAGAGCCGCGCCGGGTCGCCGGCGTAGACGCCGCCGACAAACGGGTTGATCGCGTAGTCGAGGAAGTCGCGGCCGAGCCGGCGGAGGACGAACGCGGCGACGCTCTCATCGGCATCCGCCGGCGCGCGCCGCCGCCACGGTTCGCCGAGCAGCGCGATCTTGGCGCGCAGCGAGAACAGGCGCGTGGCGGCGAAGGCCAGCGGCGCGGCGGGCATCGGCACGAGCCGGCCGCCGCGGTAGATGTAGCGGTTCTTCGCCGCCGGGCCGGCGTAGAGCCGGCGGGCGCCGAGCCCGAGATCGTCGATGAAGCGGGCGACCTCGGGCGGGCCCTCGAGGAGGGAATTGGGCCCGAGCTCGTGCCGCCAGCCGTCGGTGGCGAAGGCGCCGATGGCGCCGCCCACGCGACGTGATTTTTCGAATACAACGGGATCCAGCCCGGCGCGACGGAGGTGCCAGGCGGCGGTGAGGCCGGTGAGGCCGGCGCCGATCACGGCGACGCGGCGGGTGGGAGGGCGGGTGGGCATGGGAGGGAGGGCGGGGCTACTCGCCCGCTTCGAGGAGCTTGAACACGATGGGCACGCGCATGCGCACGTTGACCTTGCGGCCGGCCTTCGTGCCGGCCTTGAATTTCCAGCGGGCCACGCCGGAGATGGCGGCGTCGTTGAAACCGGAGTGGGTGGTGTCGGTGACGATCGGCTCGAGCACGCGGCCCTGCACGTCGACGATGAACTCCACGAGCACGGTGGCCGTCAGGCCGTCGCGGCGTTGAGAAATTGGATACGTCGGCGAGGGTTGGAGCACGGGTTCGGGATGACGGTCGAGGTCCTCGAGGTTGAAGATCTTGCCGATGCTCTCCGCGATGCGCGAGGCGCGGGTGAAGTGCTCGGGGATGACGCTGAGGTTGGCCTGGCTGAGATCGGGCTGTTCGAGCAGCGAGGCGAAGTTCAGCGGCTGCACGAAGTCGTTCGGCTGCGGCAGCGCCGGCAGATCGGCCTGCATCGGCACGGGCACGGAGAGGTCGGGCTTTTCGGTGATGTCCTCATTCGACAGGGTCTCGGGCTCCTCGAGATCCTTGAGTTCGGGAATGGCGAGCCGGATGACGGGCGTTTCCTCGATGGTCTTGGCGACGACGACCTTCTTCGGCAGGAGATGCGCGCCGAAGAGCAGGGCGACGTGCATCCCGGCGGAGATGACGAGGGCGGCGGCGAGGGTGACGCGCGAGAGCCGGGCTGGTTCGTAGCGCCACGAGCCTTCGCGCGCCGCGGCCGGCGCGGACGGGCGGGAAGGGAACACGACGGGCTCCGGTTCCCACGTGGCGAGGGGCGTGGGGTAGTTGGTTATCATGCCGCAATCCTACTCTCAGGAGCGCGGGGCGGCTTCGCGCGGTTTGCCCAACACTATGCATCCCTTGCGCGCGGGCAGGCCGAAGAAGCGTCCGCCGGGGGAAGGCAAGAAACGCGCATTGCTTCGCAGCGCATGCGCAGGTTCCGCGCTTTGCTCCCGACCGGGGGCGGTGCACTTTGCTCGGCAAACTCTTTCACCATGCCCTTCTCCTGGAAATCCCGCGCTGTCTCCGCCGCCGATGCCGTCTCGGCGGTGGGCAGCGGCAACCGAATCTTCGTGCACGGAGCGTGCGCGACACCGGCCCCGTTGATCGATGCGCTCTGCGCGCGCAACGACCTCGCTGGCGTCAGCCTCTATCACCTGCACACCGCGGGTCCGGCGCCGTTTGCGGCGACGGGGCGCGACCGGGAGTTTCGCTCCGTGTCGCTCTTCACCGGGGCGCCGCTGCGCCAGGCGATTGCGGAGGATCGCGCGGACTTCGTGCCGATTTTCCTCTCCGACATCCCGGGGCTTTTTCTCAACGGCAATGTGAAACTGGATGTCGCGTTCCTGCAGCTCTCGCCGCCCGACGCGCACGGCCTCTGCTCGCTCGGCACCTCGTGCGATGCGGCCAAGGCCGCATCGGAGACCGCGCGCTTCATCATCGCCGAGATCAACGAGCAGATGCCGCGCACGCACGGCAACAACGTCGTGCCGTTCGAGCGCGTGCATGCGTTCGTCGCCACGGACCGGCCGCTGGTGGAGCATCATCTCGAGCCGGAGACGGCGGTCGAGGCGCGGATCGGCGAATTTGTCGCCGGACTCGTGGAGGATGGCTCGACGCTGCAGATGGGCATCGGCGGCATTCCGGACGCGGTGCTGGCGCGACTGCACAACAAGCACGATCTCGGGATTCATACCGAGATGTTTTCCGATCGCGTGGTGGAGCTGGTGGAATCGGGCGCGGTGACGAACCGGCTGAAGGCGGTCGGCGTGGGCCGCATCGTGACGAGCTTCGTCAACGGCACGCGGCGCCTCTTCGACTTCGTGCACGACAATCCGCTCGTGGCTTTCTATCCCTGCGATTGGACGAACGACACGTCCGTCATCCGCAAGAACCCGAAGGTCGTGGCGATCAATTCCGCGATTCAAATCGATCTCACGGGCCAGGTGTGCGCCGACTCGATCGGGCACCGGATCTTTTCGGGCATCGGTGGGCAGATGGACTTCATCCGCGGCGCGGCGCTTTCGCGCGGCGGCAAGCCGATCATCGCGCTGCCCTCGACCGCGGCGCGGGGCACGGTCTCCCGCCTCGTGGTGCAGCTCAATCCCGGCGCCGGCGTCGTGACCACGCGCGGCCACGTGCACTGGGTCGTGACGGAATACGGGGCCGTGAATCTCCACGGCAAATCGCTGCGCGAGCGCGGCGAAGCGCTGATCTCGATCGCGCATCCCGACTTCCGTGCCGAGTTGCGGCGCGACATTGCCCAGGTGAGAATTTTTGCGCCGCGCAGCGCGGCGGCCTGACTCGAAAGGAGCCTCCCATGTCCGACCATCCCATCAACGCCCAGCAAAGCCGAGCGCTGGTGGCGCAGCTCAAGCGTTCGCGGATCTATCGCGACTACGAGCAGGCGTTTCGGGAAACTACCGGCATGCCAATCGCGTTGCGGCCGATCGAGGGCTTCGATCTGCCGCACCACGGCGATCCGAAGGAGAGCCCGTTCTGCGCGCTGATGGCGCAGGCGAACCGTTCGTGCGCCGCGTGCCTGCAATTGCAGAAGCGGGTCGAGGAAGAGGCGCGGCTCGTGCCGAAGACGCTCAAGTGCTTCGCGGGGATGTGCGACTCGGCCGTGCCGGTGCGCGTCGGGGACCACCTGATCGCGTTCCTGCAGACCGGCCAGATCCTCACCCATGAGCCGGGGAAGACCGACTTCATCAAGGCCACGCGCCAGCTCGTGCAATGGGGCAGCGAAGTGGATCTGAAACGGCTCGAGGAGGCGTATTACCAGACGCGCGTCGTCACGAAGAAGCAATACGAGTCGATCCTGCGGTTGCTCACGATCTTCGCGCAGCATCTGGGCGCGGTGAGCAACCAATTGATGGTGCAGAGCGAGTCGGCGGGCTCGCCGGCGATCGCGAAGGCGCGCACGCTCATCACCGAGCGGCATGCGGAGGAGCTGTCGCTGACCGAGATCGCGCGCGCGGTGAACATGAGCGCGTTCTACTTCTGCAAGAGTTTCAAGAAGGCGACGGGAATGACCTTCACCGATTATCTGGCGCGCGTGCGCGTGGAGAAGGTGAAAAATCTCCTGCTCAACCCGAACATGCGCGTGAGCGAGGCGGCCTACGCGGCGGGGTTCCAGTCGCTGTCACAGTTCAACCGCGTGTTCCGCCGCATCGCGGGCGAATCGCCGAGCATTTATCGCGATCGGCTGCACGGCGGTCCGAGCGACAGGCATGCGCACCCGCCTTTGCACGTCCATCCACCGGCGCCCGCGCCGGCCGAGGCGCGCGTGGCTTCGTGATGTTTTCGCCGGGGCCCGGCGCGTGAGACGGCGGCGAAATGTTTCCCGCCCGGTTTGGGTGGAGCGTAACGGTTTCCGTTGTGGCGGGGGCGAAAGGCACGGAGCCGAAGCGGCTCGGCTACGGGAGCGGCGGGGGAGCGAGAGGCACGGAGCCGAAGCGGCTCCGCTACGGCCCGGAGCGGGCCTTCCAGGCCTCCGGGTGCAAGGGAAGTTCGGATACGCCGCGGCCCTGCGCGCAGGCGCGGGGCGACGGGGCGCCGGCGCCGCTCAGGCGTGCGTCGTCGTGATCGACTCCACGGGCGTGCCCCGACCGCAGTGGCGGAACTGGCAGACCCCGCAAAACGCCTCGATCTCGCGGCGCGAGATGTGTTGCAGCACGAGATTGAGCTCGTCGAAGGAGGCGTCGCGCTCGATCGGATCGAGGCCGGGGGAGTTCACCTGCGCGAGGACAAGGGCCTCGTGCATCGCCTGTTCGCCGGCGGCGAAATAGGCGAGGAGCGGGTTGCGGCCGCAGGGGCATTCCGGTCGCTGGTCGGTCGTGAAACGCGTGCCGCCGGAGCGGTGACGGGCGAGGGGATTGGCGATCGCGGTGAAGATTTCGTCGAGCGTCCAGTCGATCAAGTGGACCAGGGCGTCGGGATGGCCGAGGGGAGTGGCGACCGGCTCGGCGCGAAGCAAGGCCTCCCAGTGCTCGCGCACTTTCGGTCGCCGCGCGCGCAGGGCACTGACGAGTGGTTCTTGCATACCGACACTATGGCCATACTCGCCGTTCCGCGCTCCGCGCGGCTTGGCGAAGGCTGCGCAAGACTTGGCACGTAATTCTTGCGTTCGTCAGGAATCGGTCTGCGGCGTCTCCACCCAGCGCACCGCATGGCGGATCAACGCGGTCGCATCCTTCAGATCCAGCTTCTCCTTGATGTGGCTGCGATGCACGTCGACGGTCTTGGAGCTGAGATGGAGCTGCTCGGCGATGTCGCGCGTGCTTTTGCCCTGGCCGATGAGCTGAAACACCTCGAATTCCCGGTCGGTGAGCTTCTCGATTGGCGAGGAGGAACCGCGCGGCCGGCGCGTCGAGAGCCCTTCGAGAATCCGCGCCGACATGCGCGGGCTCACGTAAACCTCGCCGCGCAGCACCTGGCGGATGGCCGCGAGCAACGCCTCGCCGCCGGCCTCCTTCATGATGTAACCGCGGGCGCCGGCCCGGAGGGCGCGCTCGGCATACACGGCCTCGTCATGCATTGAAATCACGAGCACGGCGCGGCCCGGATCAGCCGCGAGGAGATCCTTCACGAACTCGAGGCCGCTGCGGCCGGGCATCGTGAGATCGGTGAGAATCAAATCGGGCCTCGTCTGGGCGATGGCCTGCAGGGCCTCGGCGGGGTTGCCGGCCTCGCCGCACACCGTGAGATCGCTCTGTCGCTCGATGAGCTGGCCCAGTCCGGCGCGCATGAAGGGATGATCGTCGACGAGCAGGATGCGGTGGCGGCGCGGGCCGGCCGGGGCCTCGACCGGCGCGGGGGTGGGGCGTTTGCCGCTGGGCTTCATCGGTGATCGGGCAGTCGACAGACGATGGTCACGCCGGCGTCGCGTTTCGAGGTTACTTTCAATTCGGCGCCGATGACCCTGGCGCGGTGCTGCATCACGCCGAGGCCCAGGCCATGGCGTTTGCGGGTGAGGCCGGTGCCGTCGTCGGCGATCTCGAGGACGAGGGCGTCGTCGGCGCGCGTGAGCCGGACGAGGATCTGGCGCGCGCGGGCGTGTTTCACGGCGTTGTTCACGGCCTCCTGGGCGATGCGGAAGAGGTGGCCAGCGACGAAGGGATCGGGGACGTTCACCGGTTGCGGGCAGTCGAACTCGCAGCGCGCACCGCCGAGGGTGTTGATGCGCTCGGCGAGCTCGGTGAGGCCGTTCTGCAAGGCATCGGGATCGCTGCCGATCGGCACGAGGCCGCGGGCGAGCATGCGGGTCTGCACGATCGCCTCGCGCAGCATCCGGCCGATGAGGTCGAGACGCTCCGCGAGCGCGGGATGACCGGCGGCGTCGGCCTTGGCCAGGGTGCATATCAGCTCGATGGCGGTGAGCTGCTGGCCGAGGCCGTCGTGAAGATCGGCGCCGATGCTGTGCCGCTCGCGCTCGCCGACGGCGAGCGCCTCGTGCTCGAGGCGCTTGTGTTCGGCCTGCGCGGCGACGAGAGCTTTTTCATGCTCCACGCTGGCGAGGGCGCGGCGCACCACGGCCGGAAGCAAATCAATCAGGCCCGTGTCCTTCATCACGTAGTCGAGCGCGCCCTGTTTCATCACATCGACGGCGACCTTTTCGTCGCCCTGGCCGGTGACGACGACGAAGGGCACGAGAGTCTTTTCGCGCTGCAGATTGGCGACGAGCGCGGGACCGTCGCTGTCTTTCAGCTTCAGATCGAGCAGCATCAGTTGCGGCGTATGCTGCTGGAGCCAGGCGCGGGCCGCTTCGCCGGAATCGGCGGTGGCGACCTCGTAGCCCTCGGCGCGCAACGCCTCGGCCATGAGGATCAGCAAGCCTTCGTCGTCATCGACGACGAGGATGGACGGGGCCTGGAAGGAAGCGGCCACGCGCGGCGCTCAGGACGCGCCGACCTGCGGCACGAGCAGCAACGGGACGAACAGCCCGATGCGCCGGATGGACTCCGCAAACTTGTCGTAGTCGACCGGTTTCTGGATGTAGCCGCTGCAGCCAATCTGGTGGCAGCGCTGCACTTCGCGGACGTCGTCGGTCGTCGTGAGCATGATGACCGGGATCATCTTGAACGCGGGGTCGGCCTTCATCCGGCGGAGGACCTCGATCCCGTCGACCTTGGGCATCCGGATGTCGAGGAGCACGATGTAGGTGCTGCTCGGCTGTGGGGGACGGGCGGCGAAGAAATCGAGCACGGCCTGGCCGTCGCGGAAGTGCTGCATCGGATACGGGACGCCGGCGGCCTCCAAGTTTTCGCGAATCAGGATGGCGTGGCCTTCGTCGTCTTCGACGATGAGGATGGTGGGCATTTGGGTCTGGGTCATGCGCGTTCGGCCGGCGCCTCGACGGCGGGCAGAGTAACGAAGAAAACAGAGCCCACTCCGGGGCGGCTCTCAACCCAAATGCGGCCTTTTTGGCGCTCGAGCACGCGTTGCGCGATGGTGAGGCCGAGACCCTCGCCGCTGGTCGTATCCGGATTCAGCCGGTGGAAGATCTCGAAGACCTTCGCCTGGTGCTCGGGCGAGATGCCCACGCCGTTGTCGGCGACCTCGTAAATCGCCTGTCCGTCGCGGACGGTGCCACGAATGCTGATCCGCAGCAGGCGGGTGGCGTCGCGATACTTGAGGGCGTTGTCGAGGAGGTTGGCGAACACCTGGTTGGTCTGCACGCTGTCGGCGGCGCAGATCGGCAATGGGGCGACGTCCACCTCGGCCCTGGCCTCGTCGAGCTGGAACTTCATCGCGGCGAGAATCTCGGCGATCATGCCGTTCATATTGAGCGGGCGGATGGTCAGCGCGATCCGGCCGAGGCGCGAATAACGCAGCAGGCCGGCGAGCAGCGCCTCCATCTTGCTCACGCCGGCGTTGATGAAGCGCAGCGCCTGCGGGATCGCGACCTCGACGGGTTGTTTCAGGCTCGCGACCGGCACCGCACCGCCCTCGCCGACGGCGGCCGTGGCCGTGCGGATGGTTTCGCAGGCGCGCTGGAGCTGTTTGCCGAAGCCCTGCACGTTCACCAGCGGCGAGCGCAGATCGTGGGAGACGGTGTAGACGATGGCCTCGAGCTCCTTGTTCTTTTCCGCGAGCTCCGCGGCGATGTGCTGCATCGCGGCCTCGTCGGCTTTGCGCTTTGTGATGTCGGTGCGGATGGCGACGTATTGGATCGGCTTTCCGCCGGCGCCGACGAACGGGAAGATGGTGGTCTCGACCCAATAGTAAGAGCCGTCCTTGGCGCGATTCTTGATTTCGCCGTGCCACACCTGGCCGCGGCCGATCGTGCTCCAGAGATCGCGGAAAAACTCCTTCGAGTGGTGGCGCGAGTTGATGATCCGGTGGTCCTGGCCGATCAACTCGGCGCGGGAATACTGCGAGATCGCGCAGAACTTGTCGTTGATGTAGGTGATCCGTCCGGCGGGGTCGGTGATGGCGACGATCGAGTGCTCGTCGAGCGCGGCCTTGACGTCGCGCAGCTCCTTGACGGTCGCCAGCAGATCCTGCTCCAGCCGGGCGCGCTCCGACCGGGTGGGATCGCTGGCGGCGGCCTGTTCGAGCGCTTGCAGCCGCTGAATCAGCTCGGCGTGGGAAAAAGCGGAGTAGTCCGTGGAAGACACGGCCCAAATCTCCACTTGGCTCCGCGCTGGGGCAAGGCCGGAGGCGGGACCCTCCTTGGGCGAAGGACGACGCGGATTTTGCGATCTAAGGGATTTCCTTAGTGAGATCGCGCCGCGGCTCCAATTCACCAAAAAGTGATTAGGTCGTATTCTGGGATCGCAATGAATGCGTCCCACCCGCTCACCCGCCCCGCCCAGGAAACCGATCGTCAGCCCGAGGTCGTCGGCCGTCTCCAGCAGTCCCAAATCTTCCGCGACTACCAACAGGCCTTTCAGACCGCCACCGGCATGCCGCTGGTGTTGCGTGCGGCGGGTTCGTTCCAGCCGCCGTTGAAGGGGGCGAAGAACGTGAACGCCTTCTGCGCCCTGATGGCCGCGACCAGCAAGACCTGCGCGATGTGCCTGCAGATGCAGCAACGTTTCGAGAACGAAGCGACCGACGGCAACGCCACCCTCCAGTGCTTCGCCGGCATGACCGAGTCGGTTGTGCCGGTGCGCCTGGGCGAGATCGTCATCGGCTATCTGCAAACCGGTCAGGTGCTGCTCCGCCCGCCGACCGAGAAGGCGTTCCGGACCGCGATGGCGCAGCTCGAGCACTATACCGCCGGGCTGGACCCGAAGGAGCTGCACGCCGCCTATTTCCAGACGCGCGTGGTGACGAAGGCGCACTACGAGGCCATCGTCCGCCTGCTCTCGAGTTTCGCGCAGCATCTGTCGCTCATCAGCAACGAAATCATGATCAAGCAGACAGCGGTCGAGCCGCCGGCCGTGGTGAAGGCGCGGGCCTTCATCAGCGAGAATCTCGGCGAGCCGCTCTGCCTCGATCAGGTGGCGCAGGCCGCGAACATGAGCGCGTTCTACTTCTGCAAGGTCTTCAAGGGCGCGACCGGCCTCACCTTCACCGACTACGTGGCGCGGGCCCGCGTCGAGCGGACGAAGCAGCTTCTGCTCAACCCGAACACCCGCGTGAGCGAGGCGGCCTACGAAGCCGGCTTCCAGTCCCTCTCGCAGTTCAACCGCGTTTTCCGCCGGATCGTCGGCGAGGCGCCGAGCAATTACCGCGACCGGCTGCACGGCAGCGCGCCCGCGGCCAGCGTCCGCACCTTCGCCCGCGCCGCCTGAACCGTCCGCGGCTCTCCCTCCTCCCCGCATGAATTTTTCATCCCTCCTCGTCATCGCCGCTCTCTGCCTCGGCTTCTCGGTCACGGTTTACTCCCTGCGCGGGCGGCTCCAGCCGACGTCACGTCGGCTGCCGCCCGCGCATGGCGAGTCCGGCAATTGATGCATAGCCCTGCGCAAGGCGTGCGGAGCGGGAGGGGCGGATTGGGGCTAGGCTGAGCGCACCACCCAAGGCCGCCATGAAAACCAAGATCATTGCCAGCGTGCCCGAGCCGACCGAAGCGGAAATTCAACATGCCGCCTATCTGCTCTGGATCGAGAACGGCCGTTCGGAGGGCCGCGATCTCGAGCACTGGGTGGAAGCGAAGGAGTTGCTTTGTCACCGCCATGGTCGCGATGCCCGGACCCAGCGCAAGGCCCCGGAGATCGCCGCGCCCGCGCTCGGCCTGCCCCGCAAAAACTAACCCGTCATCCCCATGCCCGTCGTCCCCTTCACGCTCACGATCAGTCTCTGCCTCGTATTTTCCTTCGTCATCTTCTTCCTGCGCGAGCATGCGCGCGGGCGGGTGAGCAGCGTCGAACGCGATTCGCTGCTTCCGCTCGCCGAAGAGGATTCCCGCCTCGCGCACGCGCCGGCGCCCCGCGATTCGGCCTCCCACGGCTGCGGCTGCCAGGAAGGCGACCGCGAGCCCTGTCCGGGCTGCCTCCGGCGCGACTGACGCGTGCGCCCCCTTTCTCGAATTGTTCCCGCGCCCATGTCCGACCGAAAAATCACCCTCGAATTCAACGACCACGTAGTCCGCCAGTTCCTGATCGCGACACTCCTCTGGGGCGTCGTCGGCATGCTGGTGGGCGTCCTCGTCGCCACCCAGCTCAACTTCTGGCAGGCGAACTTCGGCCAGGCCTGGCTGAGCTTCGGCCGGCTCCGCCCGCTGCACACCAACGCGGTGATCTTCGCGTTCGTGGGCAACATGATGTTCGCGGGCATCTACTACTCGACGCAGCGCCTGGTGAAGGCGCGCCTCGCGAGTGATTTCCTCTCGGCGCTGCACTTCTGGGGCTGGCAGGCCATCATCGTCGCCGCCGCCCTCACGCTCCCGCTCGGCCTCACCCGCGGCAAGGAATACGCCGAGCTGATCTGGCCGATCAACATCGCCGTCGCGCTGATCTGGGTGGTGTTCGGGGTGAACTTCTTCTGGACGCTCGCGCGCCGGCGCGAGCGCAGCCTTTACGTCGCGATCTGGTTCTACATCGCGACGATCGTCACGGTGGCGATGCTCTACATCGTCAACCACCTCTCGCTGCCGACCAGCTTCACGCACTCGTATCCGCTTTTCGGAGGCGTGCAGGATGGACTCGTCCAGTGGTGGTATGGGCACAACGCCGTGGCGTTCTTCCTCACCACGCCGATCCTCGGCATCATGTATTATTTCATCCCGAAGGCGGCCGAGCGTCCGGTCTATTCGTATCGCCTCTCGGTCGTGCACTTCTGGTCGCTGGTCTTCGTCTACATCTGGGCCGGCCCGCACCACTTGCTCAACACCGCGCTGCCCGACTGGCTGCAGACGCTCGGCATGACCTTTTCGCTCATGCTCTGGGCGCCCTCCTGGGGCGGCATGCTCAACGGCCTGCTCACGCTGCGGGGCGCCTGGCACAAGCTGCGCACCGATCCCGTGCTCAAGTTCATGGCCGCCGCGGTCACCTTCTACGGCATGGCGACCTTCGAGGGGCCGCTGCTCTCGATCAAGTCGGTCAACGCCCTCGGCCACTACACCGACTGGATCATCGGCCACGTGCACGCCGGCGCGCTCGGCTGGAACGGCTTCATGGCCGCCGGCATGATCTACTGGCTCCTCCCGCGCCTCTGGAACAAGCCGCTCTATTCCGTCGGGCTCGCCAACCTGCATTTCTGGATCGGGACCGTCGGCATCCTGCTCTACGTCGCCGCGATGTGGACCAGCGGCATCACCCAGGGCCTCATGCTCAGCGCCACGACCGACAACGGCACGGTGCTCGCGTATCCCAACTTCCTGGATACGTTGAACGCGATCCGCTTCATGATGCTCATGCGCGTGGTCGGCGGCGGCCTCTACCTCGCGGGCTTCGTCGTCCTGGGCTACAACATGTGGCGGACCCTGCGCGGGGCGCAGCCGGTCAACGGCACGATCGAGGTGTTCGAAGACGAGCCGGCCCGCCCGGCCGACGAGCGCGTGGGCGTGCTCGGCACCTTCCTCAACCCGCCCGTCCTCTTCTCGGTTCTCGGCTCCGGCTTCGCCTGCGCCTGGATGTTCGGCGCCAACGCCCTCAGCATCGCCGGCCTCGTCGGCCTGATGCTCTGCGGCATCCTCGCCTACGCGCACTACGAGTCGCGCGGCAAGGCTTGGGCGAGCTGGTATGACCGGCTGCTGGTCAACACCGCGCCGTTCACCATCCTCACCTTCATCGCCGTGGTCGCCGGCGGCCTGATTCAGATCGTGCCGCTCGTGCTCACGCACCACGCCGCCAACGTCGAGGACCGCCGGCAGATTCCCTACACGCCGCTCGAGCTCGCCGGCCGCGACCTCTACGTCCGCGAGGGCTGCTACACCTGCCACTCGCAGATGATCCGCACGCTCGTGCCCGACGTCCTGCGCTATGGCGACTACTCCCGGCTCGGGGAGTCGATCTACGATCACCCGTATCAATGGGGGTCGAAGCGCACCGGCCCGGACCTCGCGCGCGTCGGCGGCAAGTATCCGAATGTCTGGCACCTTCGCCACATGGAGAATCCCCGTGCGATCTCCGCCGGCTCCAACATGCCGTCCTACGCGTCGATGTTGCAGCACAACACCGATGTCGCCGCGCTGCCGTCGAAGCTCGCCGCGCAACGCACCCTCGGCGTGCCCTATCCGAACTGGACGCCCGAGCAGATCACTGCGCGGGTGGCGGAACAGGCGATCGCCATCGCCGCGGACCTGAAGACCGCCGGTGCCTACGTCGCACCCGAGAAGGAAATCATCGCGCTGATCGCCTACCTGCAGCAGCTCGGAAAGTTCGAGGCGATCGCCCCGGCCAAGGCGGTCGCCGCGGGCCAGTAAAACCTCCCACCGCTCCCGCCATGTTCCGCCGCCTCGCCTTCGAAAACACCGCCGCGATCTTCACCCTCGTGGCCTTCATCACCGCCGTGTCGATCTACGTCACGATTACGTGGCGCGCCTGGCGCATGAAACGGCCCCAGATCGAGCACTTCGAGAACCTGCCTTTCAGCACGCCCACGCCTTCCGCCCGCCATGAAGCCAACGCTCCCACCGTCTGAAGAGGATCCGGTCCGCCCGCACGTCTACGACGGGATCCAGGAATACGACAAGCGGCTGCCGAACTGGTGGCTCAACACGCTCTACGTCACGATCGTGTTCTGGGTCGGTTACTGGGCCTACTTCGAGTGGTTCCGCGTCGGCCGGAGCCCCGCCCAGATCGTCACCACTGCCATGGCGCAGATCGAGGCGGATCGCCTTTCCTCCGCCAAGCTCGACGACGCCAGCCTCTGGCAGATGAGCCGGAATCCGGCGTTCCTCACCGCCGGCAAGGCCGTCTTCGACGCCAACTGCGCCGCCTGCCACCTCGTCAGTCTGCGCGGCAAGGCGGAGAGCCCGGCCGCCATCGGTCCCGATCTTACGGATACGATGTGGACCCACGGCGGCAAGCCGACCGAGGTCCACGATCTGATCACGAAGGGGGTCCTGACCAAGGGTATGCCCACTTGGGGGCCCGTGCTCGGCGCCCGCAAAATCGGCGAAGTCTCCGCTTACATCCTCAGCAAACACCAGGAAGGCGAACCCATCGTGATCGATCCTGCAACCGCTCCGCCGGCGAAGTGACCGGCAGCGCGTTCGCCCCGGCGCGCTCCGTTTCGCGATGCGTCCGCCACCTGCTGCCATGTCCGCGCTGCCCACACCTCGTCCGACCCGCAACTCCGTCACCACCATCAGCCCGGATGGTTCGCGGCCGTTCATGTATCCGACGGAGACGCGTGGCCGCTACACCCGCGCCCGCCGCATCACGGCCTACCTGCTGATCGCGCTCTACCTCTCGCTGCCGTGGATCACGGTCAACGGCTATCCCGCCGTCTTCCTCGATGTCGCCGAGCGCCGCTTCCATCTCTTCGGCCTCACGTTTGCCGCGCAGGACATGTGGCTCCTGTTCTTCGTCATCTCGGGCCTCGGCTTCTCGCTCTTCTTCATCACCTCGCTCTTCGGCCGCGTCTGGTGCGGCTGGGCCTGCCCGCAGACGGTTTTCCTCGAGCACGTCTACCGGCGGATCGAGACTTGGATCGAGGGC
>Ga0163144_10002269_pt1 | contig 44727 bp, 40 predicted proteins | sample OliLak19BULKMAT1_FD_123175 | JGI IMG/M metagenome (GOLD analysis project Ga0163144, IMG submission 123175) | Freshwater microbial mat bacterial communities from Lake Vanda, McMurdo Dry Valleys, Antarctica - Oligotrophic Lake LV.19.BULKMAT1 | ecosystem: Environmental > Aquatic > Freshwater >... | reverse complement strand
TCCTGATCGAGGTGGCAACCACGTTGGAGGCCGCCCATTCGAAGGGCGTCATTCATCGCGACGTGAAGCCCGAGAACATCTTCCTGTTGGGCGAGCCGGGCGAGCCGTACGCAGTGCGGCTGGTCGACTTCGGCTTCGCCAAGCTGCGCGACTCGACCATCACTGCAGCCGGAACGGCGATCGGCACGGTCGGCTTCATGGCACCGGAGCAGTGCGTCTCCGATGACGTCGATGGCCGCACCGACGTGTATGGGCTCGGCGTCGTCGCGTATCGCGCGCTCACCGGGATCATGCCCTTTGCAGACGGCCCCACAGACGAGACCCTCGCACGGCACTTGTTGGCGCCGATCCCCCCGTCCGAGCTCGACCCTGGCCTCGCCCTGGTGGTCGAAAAGTGCCTGCGCAAGGACCCGGCTTACCGCTACGAGAGCATGGGACATCTGCGCGCCGATCTCGAGGCCGTCAATGAAGGGCGAGAGCCCGCCGCGGCCCTCGAAAGCCCGCCCATCGAGGACGTCTACATGCCCCGCGGGCCGTTCTCGATGATGGTCGCGCGGGCGCTCTATCGAAAGCTCAACGTCCCCGCGCCCTCGGCCTTTGGCTAGTACTTTTGCCGGGGCTGTGGCAAACCCGGGCACATGCCGCGGCTCGTCTCGTTCCTGCTGACCGTGCTCACCCTGATCGGGTGCTCGCGCAGTCATCGCGTGGGCGACGAAGTGATGGTCGAGTGGGAAGGTAAAGAGTACCCGGCGGTGATCGTCTCGGCCGACGCGGCCAAGTTCAAGGTCCACTACAAGGACTACGACGACATCTGGGACGAGTCGGTGCTCAAGTCGCGGGTCAAAGGCTTTGCCAAAGGCAACGAGGCCCGACCCGAGCCGCCCACCAAAGTGCGCCAGAAAGCGGTTGAAGCGGCGCAGACCAACACCTATCGCGTGGGCGACTCGGTTCGTGTCGAGTGGAGCGACGGTCGCTATTACCCTGCCCAGATCATCGATGTCGTCGGTAAAGAGCACTACCGCGTGCACTTCGATGGCTACGGCAAAGAGTGGGATTTGAACGTGCGGCTCGCCAAGATCCAGCCCAAATGAGGCTCCCGTTCGGCTGCGTCGCGTTGCTCGCCGCGGGCTGCAATTGGGTCGCCGGAATCGAAGATTTCGTGGACGCGCCGCAAGGTGCTGGTGGCAGCGGGGGTGAAGGGTCCGGGGGTTGCTCGTGCGTGGCCGAGCCAGTTGAAGGTTGGCTCGGGCCGCTGGTTCGCGACGTTTCTTCGGAGCTCGGCGCATGCTCGGCGCCCTACCCGGGTGAGCTTGCTCGCGGCGGGCTCGCCGTGGCATTCGAGCCTGCTAGCTGCGGTTGCAGCTGCGAAGGCAGCGACGTCGCTTGCTCGAGCGGCGCCATCTCGATCTCTGCGACCGATGGCGACCCGTGCGATGCCCTGTGCAGTGCGCTCGTCAGCTTGCCTGCACGCAGCTGCGTGGAGGCCTCGCTCGCGCGGCCAGTCGGCTGCGTCGACGCCCCTCCGGCTGCGCTTTCCGCCTCCGATGCGCTTGCCGGCTCTTGGAGCGGCTCCTGTTCGCCCATCGCAACACTCCCCGTGCTCGCCGACCCGAGCTGGCAAGACGCGCTGATCGTCTGCGAGGGCACCGTGCTGCGCGAAGGCTGCGTCAAAGGCGAGACATGCGTCCCGACGCCCAAAGGCACGCAGCGCATCTGCATCGCTCGCGAAGGCGAGCAGGCTTGCCCCAGCGGGCCCTACAGCGATCGCTCCGTGTTCGGTCGCGCGTTCAACGACACGCGCGACTGCGAAGCGTGCAGCTGTAGCGACGGCAGCTGTGCTGGTGCGGTCGAGCTGTTCACGACGGCCGAGTGCGCCGGGGCCGCCAGCGCGTCGATCGACACAGGCGACGCGGCCTGCACCAGTATCGGCGACAGCGACGCGCTCTCGTTGCGCTTCGCGATCGCGCGCGAACAGATCGGTTGTCAGCCATCGTTGCCCACGCCGACGGGCGAGGTCACGCCCAGCGAGCCGATGACGCTCTGCTGCCTGCCGTGAGTGCGGAGGACATTTGCGGGAGGGCGCGGACCGCGAGCGTCCACGAAAAGCCTCGAAATTCCTGCTCGCCGCTGGCCGGACCGGTCTGGCCCCGCCCCGCGGTACAGCGGGACATATGGGTTGCCTGGGTGTGCATTTTGCGATCACGGATGAGGACGCCGACCGCCTGCTTGCGGCGGACAACGACGACGCGCTCATGGAGATCGTCGAGCAGATCGAAGAGGAGTGGGAGATCACCCATGAGACCGACAAGGCGTGGGATGCAATGCATCGCGCCCTGACGAATGGCACGCTGGTGGTCGACGAGCCCGAACCGACACTCAGCAAGGTGTTCTTCGGCGCGCGCCACTTGGGGGAGAACGACGACTACTTCGTCGTTCTTGCGACGCCGGCCGAGGTGAAAGAGATCGCCGATGAGCTCGAGGGCGTCACCGAAGCGTGGCTCCGGACGCAGTACTTCGAGCTGCCGTTTCCCGAGTACGACTGCGAGAAGTCGGACGAGGACTGGGGCTACACCTGGGAGAACTTTCGAGGTCTGCCGGAGTTCTATCGTCGCGCCGCCAAAGAGGGGCTCTACGTGGTGTTCACGGTTTCGCAGTAGCGCTGCCTTGGGCTTCAACCTGCTGACGGACACCCGAGTAGAGCGACAATGGCGCCGCATCGCGCGCGGTGGAAGCTACTCACGCGGTGATCCTGCACTCTCTCGGCTCCAATGCTCAATGGCACGCGCGAGTGGCTTCGACACGGGGCCCGACTCGAACGCCTCGGGCGGGTAGAGCTCGATCTTCTCCTCTGCCTCCAGGGCCGTGAGAAACGCTACGACGGCCGCGACCTGGGCTCGGTCACAGCTCCCCGACAGGTAGGCGAGCTGGGCGGACGGCCTGCCATGCGGCGCCGAGAGGAGCCCCACGACCGCAATGGGAAGGCAGTCGCCTTGCACGGGCGCCTCGAGGCAACCGAGCATGAGCGCAGCCCTCGCGCCGACGGCGTTCGTACCGCTCGGGACTCGGCTCGAGCTGGAGCGGAGCGCAAGTTGCTCCAGCGTTGCCGTCGTCGTCGACAGCGCGCGCGGGCGCTGCCAAGCTCTGACCGCTTTGAAAGAAGGTTCCCTCCAGCGCCTGCTCGCAGTGGCGCTTCTGTGTTTCGCGCTGCCCGTGCCGGGCGCTGCCTTCGCGCAAGATGCACCGCCGCCGCCTCCGGCAGCCCCGCCTGCACAGCCCCCGGTACTGGCAGAGGCACGCGCTCAGCTAGAAGGTGGTCGCGTCGAGGATGCGTGTCGCACACTCGAAAAAGGTCTGACTGAGGCTCGTGTTTACGAGGTGCTGATCGCGGCAGGGCAGTGTCACGAGCTGCTCGGCAAAACGGCGACGGCGTTCGGTGAATTCGCGGAAGCGAGCTCGCTCGCGGAGCGGGAGGGCGCGACCGACAAGCAAGATCGTGCGCGCGCGATGGCGAGCAAGCTGGCGCCACGCATTCCGAAGCTGCGCATCGACGTGATTGCAGCCACTCTGGATCAGATCGTCAAGCGAAACGGCGCAGTCGTGCCGCGCTCCGATTGGGGCAAGCTGGTGTTCGCCGACCCCGGGACCCATGTCGTGACCGCCAGCGCGACCAGCCGCCGTGAATTCTCGGCGCAGGTTTCACTGGGGGCCGACGGCGATGTGCGCGTCGTGTTGGTCACCGCCCTCGTCGATCAGAACGCGCCGCCATCGGATGCAAAGCCGGTGAAGCAAGAACCGAAAGCGGCGCCACCCAAAGGCGACGGTCGCACAGAGACGCTCGACCCGATCAGCGTCGCCGCCTTCGTGACCACCAGCGTCGGCTTGGTGGGCCTGGCGCTGGGCACCGTGTTCGGTGTGATGACCTTGAGCGAAGTGGGCGACGCAGAAGACGATCCGCTGCTTTGCCCCAACAAGGTCTGCTCCAAAGCAGGTCGCGCCGTGATCGACGAAGCCGAGACGAAGGGCGCCGTGGCGACGGCCGCGTTCGTCGTGGGCGGCGTGTCGCTCGCCACCGGGATCACGTTGTTCCTGGTCAAAGAGCTCGCGATTCCTGCGCCCGTCATCGAGACCAAGGGCGTCTTCATCGAGCCGGTGCTGTCACCCGAGTGGTTCGGCGTGCGCGTCAGCTTCTGACTGGGTCGACGTCGGCGAGCGCCGCAAGCATCGCCGGGTGGGCCGCGACCTCGGCAAGCGCGTGTGCCAGCAACGTCTTGCCGGGTTCGACGCGGTGCCACGTAGAAGCCCCGCTCGGGTGGGGCAGCGCGATCATGTCGCACTCGACGCCGTGATAGCTGACTCGCTGTTTGCCGCCGACCACGTCGACCAGCGGGCCCTTCTTGCCGAGCACCTCCGAGATCGCCAGCGAACCGACTGGCAGCAGCAGCTCCGGTTTCAAGATCCGCGTCTCACCCGCCAAGAACGGGCGACAGCGCTCGATCTCCGGGGGTGATGGCGGCCTGTCACCGCCGCCGCCTTTGGCTTTGCCGGGGAAACAGCGCGCGACCGCTGCGATGTAGATCGCTGCGCGGATCTTCTCTTCGTCCGCGCCGGTCGCTTCCTGGAACCAGCGGAACAGCGTCTTTCCCGCGGTCCACGCGAATGGCTTGGCCCTGGCGCCTTCGTGAACGCCGGGCGCCTGTCCGATCAACATCACGCGGCTGTCGACCGGCGGGCCGTGTACGACCGGGCCGATCATGGTGCTGCACGCCGAACAAGCGTCGAGCTCGGCGTGCAGGACTTTCAGCTTGCGAACGACACCGCTCACCCGCGGGTGACTACTTCTTGGCGGCAGGCTTGTCTGCGGCCGGCTTCGCTGCGGGCTTGTCGGCGCCCGGCTTGTCTGCGGCGGGCTTGGCTGCGGTCTTCGGCTTCACGAAACGCAGCGTCATGCGATCGCTCTCACCAATGGCGGCATACTTGGCCTTGTCGTAGCCGGCCTTGTTGGCGTCCTTTTCGGGTGCGCGCAAGTTGGGCGGCAGCATCCACACGCCTTCCGAGTGGTCTTTCGTGTCCTTCGGGTTGGCGTTGATCTCGCTCTTGGCGTCCAGCTTGAAGCCGGCCGCGACCGCCCGCTCGATCACGTACTTCTCCGGCAAGTAGCCGTTCTTGGAGCTGGCCTTCACGTCCGCGTCTTCTTTGGCGCGATGTTGCTCGACGCCGAAGAAGCCACCCGGTTTGAGCACGCGGAATGCCTCGGCCATGTTGTGGTCGATCACGTCGCGGTTCTGCCAGCCGTGCAGCTCGCGCATGGCGATGACCAGATCGTAGCTCGCGTCGGCACCGGCGTTGGGCTTCTTCGGATCGACCAGGACGAAGTCGATCTTGCTGCCGAGGGCAGGTGACTTGTCGATGAAGGACTTCATGCGCTGCCCGTAGAGCGTGCTGCGCTCGGTCACCGGGCCGTTCGGATCGGCGCCGGTCACCGACAGCTTGCCGTTCTTGGACAGCAGCGGCGCCAAGAGCTCCGTGTACCAGCCGCCGCCGCCGCCAAACTCGAGCACCTTCTGGTTCGGCTTCAGCTTGAAGAAGGTCAGCGTCTCGACCGGGTGCCGCCAGCTGTCGCGGGCCGAGTCGCCTGGCGTGCGGTGGTCGCTGGCCAAGAGCGCCTTCAGCGCCTTGGCGGTGTCGGTGTTGTTGGTCTCGGCAAGCGCCTTCACTTTGGCTTCGAGCTCGGCTGTGAAGCGGGCCTTCTCCTTGCTGATCTCTTCCGTTTGCTTCGCGAAGTCGGCTTGCAGCTTCTTGGCGTCTTCGGCCTTCTTCAGCTCTTCCGGCGTGGGCGCCACGACAGCCGCGGCTGTCGCCGCGGGCTCGGCGGAAGGTGCTGTGGTTGCTGCCGCGGTCGCTTCGGCGACCTCGGGCTCGGCTTCGTTGGCGGCGCAGGCGCCGAGCACGAGCAAGGCGACGAAGGAGGGGAGCAGGTTTCGCATGGCGCGGACCCTAGCGCGGGAATGCCGGGGTGCAAAAGCGAGACCTGAGAAAAACTGGGTTACAAAAAATTGACGCTGAACTGCAGAAAACGGGGCGGGCGTGCGGTCGGGCTGCGTCCTACGGGGCTGCCAGCTCCCAGCTGCCGTTGCCAGCTGCCAGCTGCGCGCTGCGCCTCAGCGCAGCGCCGCGGCATGGACCACTACTTCTTCTTCTTCTCTTCTTCGGCTTTGTACTTCTTGATCAGCTCTTCGCCGATCGAGTTGGGGACAGGCGAGTACTTGGCGAACTCCATGGTGAACTCGCCCTTGCCCTGCGTCGATGAACGCAGCGCCGTCGAGAAGCCGAACATCTCGGCGAGCGGGACCTCGGCGTCGACCTGGCTGAAGCCGCTGTCGTCTTCTGCGGTGTTGAGGATCATGCCGCGGCGCTGCAAGAGCAGACCGGTCATGCCGCCTTGGAACTCTGCAGGGCCTTCGACGCCGACCTTCATGATCGGTTCGAGGATCTGCGGACCAGCCTTGGAGTAAAACTCGCGCCAAGCGCCGCGTGCGGCTTCTTGGAAGGCTGCGTCGCTGGAGTCGACAGCGTGGAAGCCGCCGTCGTCGAGCGTGACCGAGATGTTGACGACTTGCGCGCCGATCAGCTGACCCTTGGCGAGCATCGACTTGAAGCCCTTCTCGACGGCCGAGATGTACTCTTTGGGGATGATGCCGCCCTTGATGTCGTCGACGAACTGGAAGTTGCCATCCGCCCACGGCTCCAGAACACCGGCGACTTTGCCGAATTGGCCTGAGCCGCCCGTCTGCTTCCTGTGGGTGTAGGCGTATTCGGTCTTGCGGGTGATCGTCTCGCGGTAGGCGACACGCGGTGGGCTGGTGACAACCTCTGCCGCGTATTCGCGCTTCATCCGCTCCACGTAAACTTCGAGATGAAGCTCGCCCATGCCGGCGATGATCGTTTCGCCGGTCTCGACGTCGGCACTCACGCGGAAGGTCGGGTCTTCCCTCGTGAAGCGACGAAGCGCCTTCGACATGTTGACCTGGCCTTTGCTGTCTTTGGGCGTGACAGTGAGCGAGATGACTGCGTCGGGGACGAACATCGAGCTCATCGCGACGTTGAGCTTGCCGTCGGTGAAGGTGTCGCCGGTGTTGCACTCGATGCCGAACATGGCGACGATGTCACCCGGATCGCTGACCTCGATGTCCTCCATGTCGTCGGAGTGCATACGCACCAAGCGGCCGACCTTGTGGCGCTTTCCGGTGCGGGTGTTGGTAACCTCCATGCCCTTCGACAGCTGGCCCTGGTAGACCCGCACGTAAGAGAGCTGGCCGAAGCGGCCGTCTTCCAGCTTGAAGGCCAGACCGACGAGCGGCAGGGCGGGGTCGCTCTTCAGTGGGAAGACGTCTTCGTTCTTGTCGAGATCGACGGCCTGGTTGCTCACGTCGGTCGGGTTCGGCAAGTACGAGTTGACGCCGTCGAGCAGAATCTGGACGCCTTTGTTCTTGTAGGCGGAGCCCATCATCACGGGAGCGATCTTCAGCCCGATGGTGCCCTTGCGAATGGCCGCAACGATGAGCTCCGGCGTGACCTTCTCTTCAAGGATCGCCTCGGCGAGCGCGTCGTCGAAGAGCGACAGCTGATCGAGCATCTCGGCGCGATACTTCTCGGCCTCTTCCTTCAGGTCGGCGGGAATCGCTTCAGTGGAGATCTCTTCGCCATTGGGGCCGGAGAAGCGGTGCGCCTCCATCTTGATGAGGTCGACGATGCCCTCGTGCTTGTCTTCCAGACCGATCGGGATCTGCAGCATGACCGGGTTCAGCTTGAGCTTCTCGCGCAGCTGATCTCTCACGCGGTAGGGGTTCGCGCCGGCGCGGTCGAGCTTGTTCACGAAGGCGATGCGAGGAACACTGTAGCGGCGCATCTGGCGGTCGACCGTGAGCGACTGCGATTGCACGCCGGCGACGCCGCACAGGACCAAGATGGCGCCATCGAGCACGCGCAAGGCGCGTTCGACTTCGATCGTGAAGTCGACGTGGCCGGGCGTATCGATGATGTTGATGTGGGTTCCCTTCCAGAAGCAGTGCGTGGCTGCTGACTGGATGGTGATGCCGCGCTCGCGCTCGAGATCCATCGAGTCCATCTTTGCGCCGACACCGTCTTTACCCTTCACGTCGTGAATCGCGTGAATGCGCTTGGTGTAGAACAAGATGCGCTCGGTCAGCGTGGTTTTGCCCGAGTCGATGTGAGCGGAGATCCCGATATTGCGGATCTTTGCGAGGTCCATGGCGAAGCGTTCTCCTGGGAAAGGTCGCGCGTACTTAGTGGGGGTTCACCCCTAGCGCTAGTGATTTCCGCCGCGCCGTGCTGGCCCGCCCTGTTTGCGAGTGTGGGCCGAGAGTCGCCCCTTTCACGGAACTTAACCCGTGGGTGGCTTGCGCGAGGCCCTTCGACGGGCTTTGATTCCTCTCCCATGCGTTGCGTCGTTCGCTCCCCGCTGCCGTTCGTGCTCGCGCTCTGCGCAGGCACGCTTGGGTGCGCCACCATGGGTAGCGGCGTCTCGCAGAGCCCGCTGTCCAGCATGTTCCTGCTGCCTGTTGCCATCCAGGTGCCGGAGCACACCGGCTCGGAAGAGCTGCTCAATTTACCCGCCGGTTCGCTGACGTCGGAGGCGGCCCTCCTCAAATCGAGCGCGGACGAGCTGTGCTTCGACATCAAGATGCGGACCTGGCAAGGCGCTACGCGCCGCTGGGTAGCCACTGTCGAGGTCGACGGGCGTGAGCTGACGTCGCGTCGGATCGAGCTCGGCGCATGTACGCCCGCGAGCCTCGAGCCGGACGAGCCGTCGCCGTCTACGCTCTCGTGTTTGGCGGTCGACACCGCCGTCAGCTCACTCGCGACCGACACGCTGGACAACATCAAAGTCCGAGGCTCGCGCGTATGCCTTCAGCACGAAGGGTCGCTCAGCGCCACCAGCAAAGAAGTGCGCCTCGACCTGGATCAGGGCGCTGCGTCCTACTCGTTTCGCTGGGAGCTGTTGCCGAAACAGCCCGACGTCAGCAGCACGACCGCGCGCGTTCGCGATTTCTGAACCGCAGCGAGCTCAGGGCGTGCAACAGACAGTCGTCGGGGCGTTCAGCGTCACGCTGCCGGTGGGTGCACCGGCGCCCGACTCGGTGCAGCTGTAGGCTCCCGGAGTGACGTCCACCGCGGCGCTGTAGCTGGGCCCACCCCCGAAGTTGAAGTTCGTGCAGATGTCCGTGAGCGCTGTGGAAATCACCCCGCCGACGCAGTTTAGATTGTCAAAGAGGGCGAGCGTCGCAACGCAGCCGCCGGTCGGGGCCGCGCAAGCGCATGAACCCGCCAGGCAGCTTCGGCTGTCCACGAAGTCGTTGAACAGCACCAGCGGGCTCTCGAAGCCAGCCGGGCACGCGACGCTGCCTGGGGCGTAGACGCAGACTTGACCGGTTGGCGCACACGAGCCCTCGTCACAACCGCCGCCGCCACCGGTTGGTGGCCCGCACAGGCGTTGCGAAACGAACGCTGGTGTGGGTACCGCGGTCTCGACACCGACAGCGCATTGGAGGCCGGGCGGGACGCCGTGCACCAGGTACGAGTCCGCTCCGGCCACACGGTCGAGTGTCTCACACAGGCTGTTGCCGAGCGTTTGAGTGCTGGCGCCTCCGTTGCACTCGCCGGACCCATAGAAGGACGCCGTCACGCTGTCGCAGGCAGGCGTGCCGCCCGCGCAGTTGCACGCGCATGTCGCGCTCTCCACAACGACGCTGCTCTTCAGTGTGAGGACCTCGACAGAAAAGGCGCCGTTGCAGGTCGTTTCCTCCGGACGCAGCTCCACGGGGCCACCCCAGCCCTCGGGAACAGCGACACAAGCGAACGCGCTGCAGTCGGAGTCGGCACAATCGACGAGGTTGTCGTCGTCGTCGTCCAGGCCGTTCACGCAATTTTCGGCGCCTGCCGATCCGCCGCCTTCTGAAGCGCCGCCCCCCGTGCTGGCTCCGCCGCCCCCCGCGCCGGCTCCGCCACCCCCCGCAGAAACCCCGAAGTCGATCTCGGCGCACGCGCTCATCGCCAGAACGCACAGCAGCGGCGGCGCCATACGCATACCGATCATGCGGGGATGTTACCCGGTTTTCGAGTGGCTAGCCGCCGTGCTTCTCGAGCAAACCACCGAGACGCGGCATGGCCTCTTCAACGTGCTTCTTCGCTGTGCCGCGGAGCATCTTGTAAGTGCTGCGTACCAGGCTGCTCTTGGCGCCCTGGACCTTGAGGTCCGTCACGGAGAGCAGCGCATCGGCCACTTGTGAGCGGTTCTTCTCGAGGTGGGCCTTGGGAGAGCCGTCTTTTTTGCCGGCATCCCAGAAGGGCTCGACCTTGACGGCCATGTCGGGGAGCAGCCTGGCGACGGCTTCCTGAACGAAGCCCGGCTTGATGCTCTTCACTGCGTCATAGCCCTTTTTCACCGCGAAACCAGAGAGCCCGCCTTTGCCAGCGACCTCCGCGTCGACCAGCTTCACTGCGTCATCGATGATGGCTGACTTCTTGGTTTCGTCCTTCAACGCGTCGGCAAGTCCCATGCGGCTCGCTAGCACGAGCGAGGGGCCGCGCCAGCCCTGCCACTCTGTGGAGCCAGCAAAGAAGGCGGCGTAGCGATTTGCCCTAGCTCGGCTAGGGTCGAGCCGGTTTTGCGGCTGGGCCCGTCCATGGTAGGACCGCCGAAGCCAGTCGTTTCGGCTAGAGGAAGACACATGACCAGCAAGCTTCGCATTCTTCTGATCGCAGCTGTCGCATGCAGCGGCGTGATCGGCTGCGGCGACGAGCCCAAGGCCAATACAGCCGACGACAACGCGACCGTCAAGACGAGCGCACCCAAAGGCGAGAAGGCCGACGAGACCAAGAGCGCCGTCAAGATCGACGACAAGATCATCAAGGCCTGCGGCGACATGCCGACTGCCAAATTCGCCTTCGACTCGACCGAGGTCTCGCCCGAGGCCACCAACGTGCTCGACGCGCTCGCGCGCTGCTTCATCACCGGCCCGCTCAAGGGCAAAGGCATGAAGCTCGTCGGTCACGCCGACCCCCGCGGGGAGCTGGAGTACAACCTTGGGTTGGGGCAGCGTCGAGCAGGCTCCATCTCTGGCTTCCTCGCAAAAAAAGGCGTCGAACAGGGCAAAATGGCGACGAGCTCAAAGGGTGAGTTCGAGGCCTCCGGCACAGACGAGGACAGCTGGGCCCGAGACCGTCGAGTCGAGATTCTGCTCGCCGAGTAATCGAGCCCCCACCGAAGAATGAACAGCGTCGCGCTATTCGCGCTCGCCCAACAAGCAGAGGGCGACGAAACACCGGTGAAGCTCATCCCGACCGAGGTCGGCTTGGGGTTCGCGATCTTCTGGTTTCTCGTCGCGCTTGCCGGTTTGGTCTGGGTGATCGCCATCTTGAAGGCGCTGCAGCTCGGTCGCATGCGCGGCGCGCTGCACGCGTTCGAACGCGAGGTGTTCAACCTGATCGACGCGAAAGATCTGTTCGCCGTTGCGCAGCGCCATGCGGGCTCACCCGGCGCTCGCGTCGTCCTCGCGCTCTCCAAGCGCGGCGGCAGCGCAAAGGTGCTCGAGTCGATTGCCAAGCGCGCAATCGTCGACGAGCAACAGCGAGCCGGCAACATGATGACGCTGCTCGCATCGATCGCCTCGTCGGCGCCGTTCATCGGCCTGCTCGGCACCGTGTACGGCATTTTGGTGGCCTTCTTGCGCATCGGCGTGAAAAAGAGCGCAAGCTTGCCGGTCGTTGCACCTGCCATCGGCGAGGCGCTCGTGGCGACTCTGGTGGGCCTTATTGCCGCCATCCCTGCGCTCATCTTCTACAACCTGTTGAATCGTCGTCTAGAAGATCTCGTCTCCGAGCTGGAGGCAGCATCGGAAGCATGGGTGACCCTCGTGGCAGAGAGCGACCAAAAGCTCGCAATCTCGGCAGATCGCACGATCGCGCAGAGTCGGCCGCCTGCGATGGGTCAATACGCGGGGGGCTGACTTATGGGAGCAAGCGTCGGCGGAAAGCGCAGAGGCAGCGGCTTCGCCGACATCAACGTCACGCCGTTGGTGGACGTCATGCTCGTGCTGCTCGTGATCTTCATGATCACCGCGCCACTGCTCGCCACCGGCCTTCGCGTCGAGCTGCCCGAAGTGAAGGCGACCGAGGTGCCGCTGAAGGACACCAAGCTCGTCGTGACGGTGAAGCCAGACGAGACGATCTGGTTCGGCGAGCGCGACGTCACGGCCACCATCGAAGAAGAGCTCATCCGCCATCCGCGCGTGCAGATCGAGAAAGAGCTCTACATCCGCGCCGACAAGAACGCGCGTTACGGTGTGGTGGCGCGCGTTGTCGCCGCCGCCCGCCGTGCCGGCGTAGAGGGCTTGAATCTGCTGGTGCAGCCGGAGATCGAAGGCGAATCCACGGCGCAGCCTGTGAAGGCCGCACCTCCGGTCAAGGGCAAGTGACGCCGTGAGCGCCACGATGACCAGCGACTACGAGGGCTGGGAGGTCGCGTCGGCGATCATCGTCGCTGTCGCGATCCAGTTCGGCGTCGGCGTGCTCATCGTGATGACGAGCTTCAGTGACGCGCCGATGAACGAGGTCGACAAGGGCGAAAAGTCCGTCCGCGTGATCCCAGTGATCGACGAAGAGGCTTTCAAGGCCGCCAGGCTCGGGGGCAAAAAAGCCGTTCTGCCCGACATGTGGAACCGCGCGCCTGCGTCCATCAAGAAGGCGATCCAAGAGACACCGCCTCCGCCTGACGTACCGACTCCATCGACGAAGGCCGATGAGGATCCGGCGTCGATTCCGGATGCCGACAAGAAGGTCGCCACCGTCGAAGATGCGGGTCCGGAAATAGACGCCGACACCGAGGGCGCAGACGCTGGCCAAACAGAGTCGAACGAAGACGCGGGCCAAGCGACGATCGATCCCGACGGTGGCACGTCGGGCCCAGGTGGGCCTGGCTGCACGGGGCCGGGCTGCGAAAAAGACGGCGGACTCGACGACTTCGTCGGTGCGCAATACCAGGGCCGTTTGGTTTCGTTCTTCAGGCGGGGCTTTTCCGTCAGCGGTCTTGGTCTTCCCCCGGAAGAGATCAAGAAGCTGATGGTGAGCTGCAGTGTATCGCTGAGCGGCGACGGCACCGTCACAGCAGCTTCATGTGGGTCGACCGGCAACAGCGCATTCGATGCAGCTGCCAAGGGACATCTCGGCGGCAAAGTCGGCTCGCAAGTGCCGCCTGCGCCGGAAGATAGGCCAGATCTGAAACGTTCGTCCTTGTCGGTCACCCTTTCGTGCAGTTCGGGCTGCAACTAGGCGAAAAATCATGAATCGCGCGCATACATCACGAGTCGTCATCGGGTTGGGCATCGCGGTCGCGATGGCCGCCTTCACGGGCTCCACACGGCTCGGCGCGCAGCCGGCGGCACCCGCCGACGACCCGCTCGCGAACATCGTCGTCACACCCGAAGCCTCGACACGTCCGCTGCCGAAGATCGCCATCTTGCCGTCGCTCGCGCCCGACTTCGAAGACGTTACTTTGCGCAGCGTCGTTCAGCGGGACATCGAGCTCTCCGGTGAGTTCGAAGTGTTGCCCGACAGCGCCGCGCCTCCAGGCGTGTACATGGCCGACTCGCCGGTCGACGTGAAGGCATGGCAGGCCAAAGGCGCCGAGGCGATCGTGCGTGTCGTCGGCCGCAAATCTACCGACGGAAAGGTGGAGCTACGCGCGCAGGCCTTTCTGGTCTCGTCGGGCGACAAGCCCGTGTTCGAGAAACGCTTCGAAGTGCCCATCGATCTCGTGCGCTCCGAGTCCCATTTCGTGGCGGACCAAATCATCGGCGCGCTCACTGGGACGCAAGGTGGCTTTTACAGCCAGATGACGTTCGTCTCTGGCAGCGGCTCGCTGCGACGCGTCTATCGCATCGACTCCGATGGTTTCGACGCGAAGCCCATCTCGCCGACGAACCACGTCGCCATCGCGCCTGCTTACGGTGCGGGTGGCGAGCTCTTCTGGTCGGCCAGCGTCGACAAAGACGAATACAAGATCTTCAAGAAGAGCGAGCCGGACAAGCCCATCAAGACGAACGTCAAAGGCAGCATCTACGGTCTCGCCTTCAACAAGGACTTCACGCAAGTCGCCGTCTCGATCGGCGTGCAGGACAAGATCAAGATCTTCACCGGCCCGAATTTCGGCGAGCTGAAAGAGGCATCGCCCATCGGGATGGCGTTCCGGCCCAGCTTCACGCCGACTGGCAAGCTCGCGTTCGTCGGCGAGGGCAAGTTCAACCAGCGGGTGTATGTCGACGGCAAGCCCATCTCGCCAGAGGGTGTGATGGCGTCGGCGCCCACCTTCTGTCGACATCCCGATGGGATTCGAACCGTGTTTTCGGCCGGCTTGGGCAAGATCCTCGACCTCGTGGCGACCGGCGAAAACGGCGGGCAGCTGGCCAGGCTCACGCAAGGTGCAGGCTCCAACAGCTACCCAGCTTGCAGCGCCGACGGACGCCTGGTCGCGTTTTTCTCCACCAGAACGTCCGGTGAGGGGCCCGGTCTTTATGTCATGCGCCTCGATGGGGGTCGGGCCAAGCGAGTCTCGACGCTGACGGGCGACTCCCTTCGCTGGGACCGGCTACCGCCGTCGCAGAGCATCGAGAAGAAGTAAGGCGGCGGGTCCAAGCTAATTTAGACCCGCCGCCCAAGCCTGCAGAACCGGCCGGCCGTAGGGTTGCTTTTCCAGTGCAGGACCGCCATAATTCGGGCGGTTCACGCTAGTCCCGGTAGCTGAAGTCGCCGTCTCCGTTTCGGAAATCGTGCCACTCTCTGCAACGCGACAACGCGGAAGCCACCCAATCTTTCAGCGGGTGGCTCTTCCTCCCAGGGTTCGTGGCCACCTGAGGGGAGACTCGATGAGAGGCCCGAACGGTGACAGGCAAGCAACATGGGAACTCGACTCTACGTAGGCAATCTCTCGTTTAGCGCAACATCGGACACCGTCCGCGAGGCATTCGCGGCATTCGGTGCTGTTCAAGACGTGCACGTCGTTACCGATCGCGAGTCGGGCCGCTCGCGCGGCTTCGCCTTCGTCACCATGGGCTCCGAGACGGAGTCGCAAAACGCAATTCGTGGCATGAACGGCGCCTCGCTCGACGGCCGCGCCCTGCGCGTCAACGAAGCTGAAGATCGCCCCCGTGGTGGTGGTGGCGGTGGCGGCGGCGGTGGCTTCGGTGGGGGCGGCGGCGGTGGTGGCTTCGGTGGCGGTGGTGGCGGCGGCGGCGGTGGCGGTGGCGGCGGCGGTGGTCGCCCCGGCAAGAGCGGCGGCAGCCGACGCGGCGATCGTCGCGATCGTTGGTGAGCGCTCGCTGACTCACCGAAAGAGCAATCGGCGCGAGCAATCGCGCCGTTTTGCGTTTCACCTCTCCCTTTGCTCAGCTCCATTTGAAGAGCCCGGGACTGCCGAGCGTCGCTGCCGCTTGAGCCCCTCCTTGGAGAGGCAGATACTGCGCCCATGCGCGTTCTTGCGAGGGTTCTCGCCGTAGCGACTGCAGGGGGCCTTTGCCTCGAAGCGTCCGCCGAGACGGCGATGATCGCGCCCGAGCGGGACGCCAGCATCTACGCCGAATCGGGAGGGCTCGCTAATGGCGCAGGCCAAGGCCTATTCGCCGGGCAGACCAACGACGGCTTCGTGCGCCGCGCCCTGATCTCCTTCGACATCGCAGCCAACGTTCCGCCGGGCGCGACAATCAGCGACGTCTCGTTGCATCTGTACGTCACTCAGTCCAACACGGGCCCGCTGACGACCGAGCTTCATCGGTTGCTCTCGACTTGGGGCGAGGGAAGCACCATCGCGCCTGGCAACGGCGGAACCGGTGGTCCGGCCGGCATGGGCGACGCGACTTGGACACACCGCGTCTTCAACACGGTTCCCTGGTCGACGCCAGGGGCCGACTACGCAGCGACAGCGAGCGCGACCACCGCGGTGAGCGGCGCCTTTGCCACCTCGACCTGGTCATCGCCCGATCTGGTCATCGATGCGCAGACGTGGCTCGATAACCCCGCACAAAACTTCGGTTGGGTGATCGTCGCGCAGACGACAGGCAGCGGCCAGGCGAAGCGTTACGCCAGCCGCGAGTACCCGGACGCGACCCTGCAGCCAGTGCTCGAGGTCGAGTTCGCATCGACGGTGCCTACTGGGGCTTGCTGTCTTGCCGACGGAAATTGCAGCACGGTGCTCGACCCAGGGGCCGCATGTGGCGGCGTCTACCAAGGGAACGCGACGACTTGCGAAACGACGGCATGCCCGCAGCCCACGGGCGCGTGTTGCATTGCCGATGCGTCCGCGACGTGCCTCGACGTGACGGCTCTGCAATGCGACGCACAATTGGGCATGTTTCAAGGGGCGTTCGTCGGTTGCACGACCGAGCTGTGCCCCGTCGTGCCGACGCCCTTCATGGACCCATTGCCGATTCCGGCGGTCGCCCAGCCGACGTCGGGCGACTCCAACTACGAAGTCGCCTTCGTGCAGTTCGACCAAGTGCTGCACAGTGAGCTGCTCCCCACGACCGTATGGGGCTTCGATGACGGCACCGGCGGCGCGTATCCCGGGCCCACCTTCGAGACGACGGTCGGCCAGCCGATCAACGTCGACTGGGTCAACGATTTGCGCGACAGCAACAATCAGCTGCTCACGTCGCATCATTTGCCTGTCGACCTCTGCCCGCATGGCGCGGTCGACGAGGCGCGCGCCGTCATGCATCTCCACGGCGCACACGTGCAAGCGGCGTTCGACGGCCACCCGGAGCTCACGCTCGCACCTGGCGAGAGCGAGATCTACGAGTACCCGAACCAGCAAAACGCGACCATGCTCTGGTACCACGATCACGCATTGGGCATGACGCGTCTCGGCGTCCAAATGGGTCTCGCGGGACTGTACATCATCCGCGATCCGAACCAGGTGCTCGACCTTCCGGAAGGCCCCTACGAGATCCCGATGGTGATTCAAGATCGCTCGTTCAAGGTCGATGGGTCGCTCAAGTACCCTGCGCTGTTTCAGGAGCATGTCGTCGGCAATACGATCTTGGTCAATGGTCGCGTGTGGCCGTATTTGAACGTCGACCAGGGCAAGTATCGGTTCCGCTGGGTCAATGGCTCCGGCTCGCGCACCTATCGGCTGAAGCTCTCCAATGGCGCGGGCTACTTCCAGATCGGCTCGGACGGCGGCCTGCTCGAGGCGCCGATCCCGGTCTCCGAGGTGCTGCTCATGCCGGGCGAGCGAGCGGACGTGGTGATCGATTTTGGCGCCTACCCGGCTGGTACCATCATCGATTTGGTCAATGACGCAGCCACCCCCTACCCGGGCACGATGGGTATGGATGACGTGCCCAACGTGATGCGCTTCGTCGTGGGGCCCGCCGTCGGTCACACCAACGCACTGCCAGCGGCGCTGGGCACCATCGATCTACCGGTCGAAAGCGGCCAAGCGGTGCGTGAGCTTGCGCTCACTCGCGAGGCTGACGCATGCGCGGGCGCCCGCTGGACAATCAATGGTGGAGATTTCGACACCATCGAAGACTTCGTAGCGCTCGGAACCGAAGAAATTTGGAGCTTCTCGAACGCTTCCGGTCTCTCCCACCCGATGCATATCCATCTGGTGATGTTCCGCGTGTTGGATAGGCAGCCATTCGTGTTGATCAACGGGATCATCTCGCCGACCGGACCACCGGTGCCGGTCACAGGCACCGAGGCTGGCTACAAGGACACGGTCCGCGTCGACCCCAACGAACGCGTGCGCGTGGTCGCGCGCTTCGACGATTACGTCGGCAACTTCGTCTACCACTGTCACATTCTCGAGCACGAAGACAGCGAGATGATGCGCCAGTTCACCATCAGCACCGTCTGCGGTGACGGTGCCGTGGGCATTCCGGGGGAAGAATGCGATGACGGCAACAGCGGGATCAACGACTCGTGTCCGGATGGAAATGGCTTTGCCTGTGTCCCCGCATTCTGTGGTGACGGCCTGAAGTGGGAGGTCGATGGTGGCAGCGAAGAGTGCGACGCCATGGGCGAAGGCATGTACTGCAATGACGATTGCACCGTCGCGCTGTGCGGCGACGGCAAGCTCAACGCGACCGCATTGGAAGAGTGTGACGACGGCAATATGGAGCCGGGTGACGGCTGCTCCCAATATTGTCTCGACGAAACCCCGGCAGCTGGCGGCGCGGGTGCTGGCGCCGGCGAGCCGTCAGGTGGCTCGGCCGGCATCGGCGCGGCCGGTGTCGGCGCGGCCGGTGTCGGCGGCGGCGGCGATGGTGACGACCCAGGGGGCAATGGTTGCGATTGCCGGCTCACCGCACCGAGCAATCAGAGCCCGCTCGGCTCGCTTTCGCTGACGGCGCTACTGCTCATGGCTTTGGGCGGCCGAGCAGCCGCTCGACGACGCCAGCTCGAAAGTCGCCTGTAACCTCGCAAGCTCCACTAATATCCGCGCCGTGAGCTTCGTAGCCGAGTCTTCCATCTTGATCCCGCACCCCCGCGAGAAGGTGTACGCGCGGCTGGCTGACGTCGGCTCGTGGCATCGCTACATGCCTGCCGATTTTCGACCGCTCGGTGATCCAAAAGGAACGCTGGAGATGGGGAGGCGGTTGAAGGTGAAGCTCCTGCGTCTGCCGATCCCGACGCCGCTCGAGGTGTACCTCGCCGACCCGCCGAACGAGCTCGGCTGGGGCGGCGGAAATCCCAAGATTCTCGGCGCTTGGCACCGCTTCGTCTTCGAGGCAGAGGCCGACGGTGCGCACACCCGGGTACGCTCGCTGGAGACTTGGGAGGGCGTGCTCAGCTTCGCAGTGCGGCCCATCTTGCAGCCGCTGGCCGTGAAGATCGCCAATAGTCAGCTGGGCGCCCTGGCTCGCTCGTTCGAGGCCGAATTCCTCCGTGCGGGCGAATGATTCTGGGGCGCTTGCGCGCGTTCTTGTCCAAGAGGGCACGGAGAAATGTTGCTCGATTATCAACCGCCGGTTGACTAGCCTGCTGCAATGCAGCGAAGCTCTTGGCTCCTCGCGGCGTTGCTCGTCGCCTGTGGTGACGACGGCGCGACCACTTCATCCGAGACCAGCACCGGGGCCGAGACGACGACGTCTTCGGCTGCGGGCGGTGCAGGTGCGGCAGCTGCTTCGGGCGGGGGCGGCGGCGCGGCGGTCGGGGGCCAAGGCACTGGTGGCGACGGCAGCGAAGTCAACGGCTTCCCGCCGTCATGGCCCAACGGCACGAGTTGCGGCACTGAAGAGCCGGTCTTCGTGTGGGCCTACGCCGACGACACGTACATCTTGCGGCAATCGCTGTGCACGAGCTTCGAAGGGCCGTTCTTGTATCTGTTCTTCGGCGACGACAAAGTGTTGCTCGAAGACACCGGTGATGGTGGCATCCCGATCCAAGAAACGGTTCAGGCGATCATCGACGAGTGGCTCGTCGCACACGGCAAAACCTCGATTGAGCTTATCGTGATGCATTCGCATTCCCATGGCGACCACGTTGCTGGCGACGATCAGTTCCAGGGGCAACCCAATACGACTGTCGTAGGCACCAGCCTCTCGGCCGTGACCAGCTTCTTCGGCATCAGCAATTGGCCGAACGAGAACGTCACCTTCGATCTGGGCAATCGCGTGCTCGACGTGATTCCCATTCCTGGCCACCAGCAGACGCACGTAGCGCTCTACGATCGACGGCATCAACTGCTGTTGACCGGCGACACACTCTATCCGGGGCGCCTCTACATCTCCGATTTTGCCGCTTATGGTCAGAGCACCAGCCGGCTCACCGCGTTCGTCGAGGCGGGCAACCCGGCGACCTGGGTGCTGGGCACCCACATCGAAATGACCACGACACCCCAACAAGACTTCGAGTTCGGCGCCGACGCTCACCCGAACGAGCACGTCCTGCAGCTGACCACGGCCGAGCTCATCGAGCTCGACGACGCCGTGCAAGCCATGGGGGGCACGCCCCAAAACGAGCCCCACGACGACTTCATCATCTATCCGCTGTAGCGCCCATCAGGGCGCAGCGACCACGCCATTCACATCGCCATCCGTGATCGTCGTCTGCTCGGTGGCAGCGGCCACCGGCTGATCCGCGGTCGTGAAGTTGGAGGTCGAGACGAGGATGTTGTCGTTGTTGATGGCGAGGTCACCGCGCACGAAGAGGCGTGCAAGCGAGAGACGAGCGATCATTCGAAGCATGGGGAGGCCTCCAGGGCAGAACAGGCCCTGCCTTCTCCGCTGCTCACGGTAGCGTCAATCCAAAGCGCCTTCACGTTTGGTGATATCACACACCTGTCACCAAGGTGCTCCACGACCGACAGCTGCTAGTCTGGCGCAATGCTGTTCCGAGGCCTCGTCGGCCCGCTGGCTGCGTCTGTCGATCGACTCGTGAGCGTCGCGATTACAGGACGCAGCGCGCGGTCGCGTCGCCGCTCCCGGTCGGAGTCGCTGGGTCATCCAGAGCGCATCATCGCGCTCGATCGGGTCGCCGAGAGCTACGTGCATGCCGAGCCCCTCGATGACATCGACCGGTTTTTTGGCGAAGCCACCGCGTGCTCACCCAGCTTCACACGGGTCGGAACGCGATCTTTTCGTGGCACCGCGGCCCTGGTGCTCGACGCGCGCTGGCCTTCTCGGGTCTCGACCTTCGCGAGTGATGCCAGGCTTTCGTCGAGCTTCGCAGAGACGCGCGAGAATCACGACGCTGCGGCGCGCTTGTTCCTCGGGCCCGGGACAAATCGTCCGACGGCGATCCTGGTGCACGGCTATCGTGCCGGCCAACACGCAATCGAAGAGCGCGTCTGGCCGATCCAATGGCTCGTCTCACGCGGAATGGACGTGGCGCTCTTCGTATTGCCGTTCCACGGTGTACGCGCGACGCGCCTCAGCGAGCCACGCTTTCCTGCGAGCGATCCTCGTTTCACCAACGAGGCCTTCCGTCAGGCAATCAGCGACATTCGCGCGCTGCGCAGATTCTTTCTCGAGCGTGGTTCACCGGCGGTCGGCGCCATGGGCATGAGCCTCGGCGGCTACACCGTCAGCTTGCTCGCGACAGTCGAAGAGGGGCTCTCGTTCGTGGCGCCCGTGATTCCGCTGGCGTCGTTCGCCGACATCGCGCTCGCGGCTGGCAGGCTCGTCGGCACGCCGGCAGAGCAGGCGCTGCAACACGAAAAGCTCGAGCGCGCCCATCGCGTCGTGAGCCCCTTCTCACGTGCGTCGAAGGTCGCGCCTGGCTCCGTCATCGTCGTCGCCGGTGAGGGAGACCGCATCACGCCGCTTGCCCACGCAGAGCGCCTCCGCCGACACTTTGATGGAGAGCTGGTGACGTTCCCTGGTGGTCACCTGCTCCAGATCGGCAGGTCCGAAGGCTTTCGCGCGATCGGTCGCATGCTCACGCGAAACGGCTTTCTCTCCTGATGTCTTGCGGCGAGCGCGCACACTGGCGATGCTCCGTGGCCGATGCGACTCGACTTCACTGATCATCGCAAGAGCCCGGCGGCGTGGGCCGAGTCTCTCGGCATCTCACGCGAGGCTGTCGATCTCTACCTCGCCAGTGAAGTGATCGATCTGCACATCGACTCCTTCATCTGGACGCGCGTCTTCGGCTACGATCTGTGCGCTCGCCACGACAGCGGCTTGCTGGGCGCGAGCTTCTACTCCCAGGTCGACTTTCCACGCGTGCTCGAGGCGGGCCTCACCGGCGCCACCTGGGTGATCACGACCAACCCGACAAAGGTGGCGCGGGAGCGAGCGTCGACCTTTCGCGACAATCTTCGAGAGCTCGAAGCCATCATCGCATCGGTCAGCGAGCAGTTCGCGCTGGTGCGCTCGTACAGCGAATACAAAGCCGCTCGCGCGCAAGGTAAACACGCAGCCTTCCTCGGCATTCAGGGCGGCAATGCGCTCGACGCCGACCCGGGCGCGCTCGACGCACTGAAAGACGGCAAAGTGCTGCGCGTCACAGTGGTGCACCTCACTTCGTCAGAGCTCGGCTCGACCAGCTCTCCGCTGGCCGGGCGCGACAAGGGTCTCACCGCCAAAGGACGTGAATACGTCGAGCGCCTCAATGAAATGAAGGTCTTCGTCGACCTCGCCCACATCTCCAAGAAGGGGTTCTGGGGCGCCGTCGAGGTCGCTGACCCGAGCCAACCGCTGATCGTGACGCACACGGGGGTCTCCGGCGTGTTCGACCATTGGCGCAATTTGGATGACGACCAGCTCCGCGCAGTCGCAAAGAGCGGCGGCACCATCGGCGTGATGTACGAGGCGACCTTTCTCGGCCAAGGCAAGTGGTCCGGTACCGCCGAGCGCGTGGTCGATCACTTGGCCCATATCGTCGAGACGGTGGGCGACGACTTTGCATCGCTCGGCAGCGATTGGGACGGCGCCATCGTAACGCCACGCGACATGCCGACTTGTCTCGAGCTACCCAAGCTCGTCGACATCATGCTGAAACGAAAAATGAAGCCCGACACCATCCAGAAGATTCTCGGAAAGAATTTTTTGCGTGTGGTCGAAACCCTGCGCGGCTGAAGCACGTGTGAGGCGCGCGAGGCCATTCTGGAGAATCCGGTGAAGCACGTCCGCGCAAGGATGGCAGCCGCGGCCGCAGCGCGCCTCGCAGCCGTCGGCGCGTTCCTCGACGCTGCTGCGCCGCGATCTCAGCTCGTGCTGATTGGTCAGACGCGGTCGGCGCTGGCCGAGCTCTCGGCGCAGCGAACCATGCAGCGTGGCGCGAGCTTCGGCATTCACAAGAAGACGCTCTCGGGGCTGGCTGCCGAAGTCGCCATGATTCCCTTGGCCGAGAGCGGTCGCACCATTGGCCCGCGGCTGGCGCTCGATCTGTTGCTCGGCAGGGTCGTTCTCGAGCTCCTGCGAGACAGGCAGCTCGGCGTGCTCGGCGCCTCCAGCGAAGCGAGCCGGCTCGCTGTCGCGCTGACACCCGGTTTCGTACCGGCGCTGTCGCGCACGTTCTTCGAGCTCGATCTCGCGATGGGAGAAGCGCGCACCGACCCGCTGACGCGCCTCGCGGAGCTGGGGCCACTCTCGGCCGAGGTGGCCGCGCTGTATCGCCGCTATCGTGAAGAGGTGGCGCGCCAGGCATTGGCGACGCGGGGCGACGTCCTGCGATTGGCCGCGTTCCACGTCGGCACTTCGCCGTTCGCGGGTCTCGACGTGGCATTGGTCGACGCACGTCTGACCTCGACTGCAGAGCGGATGTTCGCCGCTGCGCTGTTCAGGCAAGCGACGCGGGTATTGGTCGTTCTTCCGACGGGTGACGATCAAACGGCGCACTCGCTCCGCGAAATGGGGATCGTCGTCCAGCGCGAGCCGGAAGCGAACGGGGACCCGATGTCGGCATTTCGGGCGCGGCTGTTCGACTCCGATAGCGAGGTCGCCCCGCCACCGCCTGGCACCGTGACTGTGCAATCGGCTCCCGGTGACGCGCTCGAGGCGGTCGAGGTCGCCCGCCACGTGCTGGCCGAGGCGCGTCGTGGCGTTCCTTTCTCGGAGATCGCCGTGGTGCTGCGTCGCGGTGAACGCTACGCGACGCACTTGATCTCCGCCTTCGCGCGCGCCGAGATACCGACACAGCTCGACAGCGGCGCGCGCAGGGCGCACCCATCGGGCCGCGCCTTCCTGGCATTGCTTGCCTGCCGGCGCGAACGTGGCTCGGGCAGGCGTTTGATCGAGTACCTGTCCACCGGCGAATTGCCTGCCTTTGCCGCCCGAGAGACAGAAGTGCTACCCGACGACGATACGCTCGGTCGCTTCGGCGAGGGCGAATCGGAGCGGCCCGCTGCGGCCACCGCGCCTGCGCCCCGGGTCGAGGTTCGCTTGCCATTGCGAAAGTGGCAGCGCGTGCTCGGCGAAATCGGCCTGTCTCACGCGGGCGACGGCGCCTCGATCGCCGCGTATTTGGGGCGCCGACTCAGCTTCGCGCGCCGGGTGCTGCTCGACAAGCAAGTGAGCGCGAGCCTCGCCGGCAGCGACTTGCCTGCGGCCGAGCGCATCGAGGGAGAGCTTTTGGAGCTGACAGCCATCGAGACCCATTTGGGGCCGGTGCTGCAAGCATTGGACGCCATCCTCGCTCGCGCACCGCTCGAGCAGCAGGTCGCAGCGCTGGCCGATCTCGCGCGCGCTGCACTGCGACGACCCGAACCGGTATTGGCGCTGCTCGCCGAGCTCGCGCCGCTGCCACGCAGCACGGTAGCGGTGGGCATCGACGAGCTCGTCACGCTGCTCGAGTCACGGTTGACGACGCTGGAGCGCCCACAGGTCGGCGAAGGAGTCGGTCGTGTGCTGGTCACCATTTCGGAAGGGATTCGTGGGCGCTGCCGGCGCGTGATCATCATGCCGGGGCTCGCCGAGCGCGTGGTCCCGGAGCAACCGCGTGAAGACCCGCTCTTGCTCGACGAAGTCCGAGCCGAGCTACCACTCTGGCTCTTGACCCTCTCCGACAAGGCTGCGGACGAGCGGCTGGCACTGACGCTGGCAGCCGGCGCCGCCAGTGAGCGCCTGCACCTCACCTTTCCTCGCGTCGAATCGGAGACGGGGCGGGCGCGCGTGCCCTCTTTCTATGCGCTCGAGGCGACGCGGGCTCTGTCGGGGGAGCTGTCGGCATTGCACGCGTTCGAACGCGCAGCGCGGCCGCCGTCGCGAATGAGCGCGACGTGGCCCAGCCCGTTCTCCGCGGCGCTGGCGATCGACGAGACCGAGTACGCGCTGGCCACCATTCGCGCGCTCAAGAGCGAGAGCGCCGCGCTTGCCCGGGGGCGCGCTCGTTTTCTCGTCGAGCACCATATTCACCTGGAGCGAGCGCTGCGAGCGCGCTTTCGGCGTCACGGCCTCGGAAGCTTCGACGTCAACGACGGCTTCGTGGCGATCGACCCTCACGTGAAGCGTGCGCTGCTGCGTCGCGGCCTGCGCGAGATCGCCTATTCCCCTTCCACATTGCAGGCCTTCGCCGCGTGCCCCTATCGCTTCTATCTGAAGGCGATGATGCGGCTCGCGCCGCGCCCAGAGATGACGGAGATCGACAGGCTGGACGCGAGTCAGCGCGGTCAGCTCTACCATCGCTGTCAGGCCAAGCTCGCGAGCGCGCTGATCGCCACCGCGCTCGACCCGTCGAACCCGGAGACGAAGGCAGAGGTCGCGGCGATGGTGAACGGCGTCGTCGACGAGGTCGCGCGCGAAGAGCGAGAGCGCTTCGAGACTGTCGTTGGTCGCGTCTTCGACCAACAGATGGAAGGTGTGCGGCTGGATTTGATGGGCTGGGCCGATGAACAGATCGCGCAAGCGGACGGCTTTCGGCCACTGCGCGCCGAGCTTGGCTTTGGTCTGGACGACACCAAGCAAGAAGCCGTGCGCATTCGCGGGCGCTATTTGATCAAAGGCGCGATCGACGCTGTCGAGATGGCCGAAGGCGGCAAGCTGCGCATCACGGACTACAAGACAGGTCGCCTGCCCGACGAGCTGGTCAAAGGCACACCTGCCGTCGGTGGCGGCGAGATGTTGCAGCCGCTCTTGTATGCAATGGTGGTGAACGCGATTCGCGGTCGCGAGCTGCCCGCTGCGTCCGAGGTCGTCGCCTCACGCCTCTACTACGCGACGCGCCGCGGTGGTTATCGTGCCGTCGAGATCGCGTTCGCCGCTGACAACGAAGATCGCGCGCTCGGGGTGCTGGAGACAATCGACCAATCGATTCGGAGAGGCGTCTTCTTTGCCATGCCGAAGGAGGGCGCCTGCCGCCAGTGCGCTTATCGGCCGGTGTGTGGCCCCAATGAAGAAGTACGCACGGGCCAGAAGCAAGCCAAGAAGCAAGACATGGCGCTGTACAAGGCGCTGGTGCAGTTGCGAGGCACGCCTTGATGGTCGACGACACCGTCGCACGCAGGCGAATCGAGACGGATCTCGGGGCGAGCTTCTTGGTCGAAGCGGCAGCAGGCACCGGCAAGACCACCTGCCTCGTGAGCCGCCTGATTGCGATGCTTGCCGCCGGAACCGACATCGGGTGCATCGTCGCCGTCACCTTCACCGACAAGGCCGCTGGTGAGCTGCGCTTGCGTTTGCGAGCGGGCCTCGAGGTCGCCAAGGCAGCCGCCGAAGGCGACGCGCGCAAAAGCTTGAGCAACGCTCTCGACCGGCTCGAGCACGCGCGCGTCTCCACGATTCACCGCTTCGCCGGCGACCTCTTGCGTGAGCGCCCGATCGAGGCGGGCATCGATCCGGCATTTGCCCCTTGCTCGCCGGCGGAGCAGCGTGAGCTGTTGGGGCAGGCCTTCGGGCTTTGGCTCGAGCGCGTCGAGTGCAGCCCCACCCCCGCTTTGAAGCGCTATTTCGCGAGACCGGGCGCCAGCGCCTCGCGCTTGCGCTTCGCAGCCGAGCGGTTGATCGAGCATCGCCATTTGGCAGCGCCGTGGACGCGCCGCCCCATCGAGCTCACCGGCGAGATGCAAAGCGTGCTCGATGCGGTACGCAAGCTCGCCGAGATGGCGAAGAACCCGCAGAGCCGCCGGGACAAGCTCTATCAGTCGCTGTCGCCAGTGCTCGATCTTGCGGTCCGGCTCTCGCGTCACGAGCTCGCTGCGGTCGAGGCAGAGGCTGCATTGGTCGAGCTTTCGGAGGCGAGCTTCGGCCACAGCAAGGGCTGGGGCGGCTATGGCGAGGGGGTCGACCGCGCCGCGCTGTTCGCCGAAGTGAGCGCGCTGAAGGTCATGCTGGCGACTTTCGTGACGCGGGCCTCGGCCGACCTGGCAGTCGAGTTGCAGGCCGACTTACTCCAGGTGGGCGAGCTCTACCGCGAGCTCAAGGCCCGCCGCGGCGCGCTCGACTTCGATGATTTGCTGCTATTGGCGCGCCAGCTATTGGTACGCGACCCGCACCTCTTGGCCCAGACCCGGATGCGGCTGCGTCATTTCTTCGTCGATGAGTTCCAGGACACCGACTCTTCGCAAGCGGCGCTCTTGTTGTTGCTCGCCAGCGACGACCCGGTCGAGACGGCGCCGCTCGCGATGCGCCCGGCGCCCGGCAAGTTGTTCTTGGTGGGTGACCCCAAGCAGTCCATCTACCGATTTCGGCAGGCCGACCCGGGCACCTACTTTTTGATCAAAGAGCACGTGATCGCCTGTGGTGGCGAGGTGTTGCATCTCAATGTTTCGTTTCGGTCCCTACCTGGCATCGTTGGCTTCGTGAACGCGGCGTTCAGCCCGGTGATGACAGGCGACCGAGAGGCGGAACAAGCCGAGTACGTGCCGCTCGCGGCGCGACGTGAAGCCGGGGTCGACCCTACTGTGTTCGCTCTGCCCATTCCCTCGCCGTACGGCAAGATGCGCATGGCAAAGTCCGCGGTGCGTAAATCGCACCCGGAGACGGTGGCAGCGTTCATCGCCTGGCTCATCGAGGAGAGTGGCCACCGGGTGCGAGACCCGCGCAATGGCGAATTGGTGGGGGTACGGCCGGAGCACGTGGCTGTGCTGTTCAAGCAGTTCGAGTCGTATGGCGAGCACCGACCGGAGGTATTCTCCCGCGCACTGTCTCGGCACGGTGTCGCCCATATCGTGCTCGGTGGCCGCGCGTTGGGCGATCGTGATGAGTCTCATGCGCTCGTCACAGGGCTGTCTGCGATCGAGTATGTAGATGACCCGCTGCTGGTGTACGGCACCCTTCGCGGCCCCTTGTTCGGCTTCACCGACGAGACGCTATTTCAATGGCAGCAGCGCTACGGGCGACTGTCACCATTGCTGCTTCCCATCACGGCTTGGCCCGAGCCATTGGTCGCCGTCGGCCACGCGCTGATCGAGCTGTTGCGCTTGCATCAGGCACGCAATCGCCGGTCGGCAGCCGAGACGTTGGCCGATTTGCTTGCGGTGACACGAGCCGCCGTCGGCTTTGCGCTGTCTCCAGCGGCCGAGCAGGTGTTCCTGCAGATCGGCTCGCTCGAGCAGCTTGCAATGGCGCATGAGCGGGGCGGCGGGCTGTCGTACCGCAGCTTTGTCGACTCTCTGGGCGAGACGGCCGGAGACAAGGGCGCGGACGCAGAAGATCTCGACGACGACGCTGGCGGCGTGCGGCTGTCGACGGTGTACCGCGCCAAAGGGCTCGAGTTTCCGGTCGTTGTTCTGGCCGATCCTTTTATTTCGGCGTCACGCGATCCGGAGAAGCTCGTCGATGCGAAGCGGGGCCTCGCGGCAATCTCGCTCGCCGGTTGTGCCCCATGGGATCTGGTCGAAGGTCTCGAGACCGAGCGCTTGCGCGCGAAAGCGGAGGCGGTGCGCGTCGCGTATGTCGCGGCGACGCGAGCGCGCGACATCTTGGCCATCCCGGTGGTCGGCGACGCGCCGGAGTTTCCACTCGACGGCTGGCTGGCGCCGCTGGCAGCTAAGCTCGCTCCGGCCGAGCCGCGCACGCCGCTGGTGAAACAGGGAGACGACACGGTGACCGTGCGCCCGGACGACATCGATCGTCCAGCGCGCTCGATCACGCCGGGCATTCATGCCATGCCTTGGGGCCAGGTTTCATTCGTCGATCCCTCGCTGCTCGCCAGGCAGGCAGGCAGGGCGCGCTCTGCCGGTGCGCTCGATCTGATCACGAAGGACGCGGATCCACGAATGGTCGCCGAAGGACGTGAAGCGCTCGCCACGTTCCTGGCCGACCGGGCGGCCGCGATCTTGCTGGCCTCGGTGGCCCCCTACTCGGTGCAGACAGTCACCGTGCGATCGAAGCAGGAAGCGCCCGGGCCGGTCGCGCTGGCGGCGACTTCGCGCGCGCCCAATCGGCCGCGCGGCAAACGCTTCGGAACGCTCGTGCACAACATGCTTGCGACAGCCGAGCTCGGTGCGTCGCGGTCGCGGCTTTCGAGCTTGGCGATCTCAGTCGGGCGTCTGCTCGGCGCGACCGACGAGGAGACGAAGGCTGCCCTGATTGCAGTGCAAGCGGCGCTGGCCCATCCAATTCTGGAGCGAGCGCGACTGGCAGAACGCGTCGGCAAGCTTCATCGTGAGGTTCCCGTCACCTTTCGCCTCGGCAAAAGCGAGATCGTAGAGGGTGTCATCGACCTCTCGTTCGAAGAAGACGACGCCTTCCATGTGGTGGACTACAAGACCGACGACCGGGAGGCGATGACCCCGGAGCACCTCAACGTGTATCGTGCGCAGGTGACGCTCTACGCCCGCGCCATTCAGGAAGCGACAGGCATGCCCGCGCGGGCAACGCTGCTGTTTTTGTAGGCCATGCGTCACCTCTTGGACCTGCCCCCGCCGTCTCGTGTTGCCCCCCGCGGCATCCCGCGCGTAGTGACCTTGGGCGGGGGCCACGGGCAAGCTGCGCTGCTCTCTGCCCTGATGCGACTCCAGTGCGACCTGACCGCGCTCGTCTCGGTGGCCGACGACGGTGGCTGTTCGGGAAAGCTCCGTGAAGAGCTGGGAATGGCTCCTCCAGGGGATGCGCGTCGCTGCCTGGTGACTCTTTCGACCACGCCGGAAGTTGCAGCCGGGTTCGAAGAGCGGCTCACCGCCGACGGTGAAGAGGGCCGCTGTGTCGGCAACCTGGTGCTCGCCGAGATGACGCGCGACTTGGGTAGCTTTCAGCGTGCAGTCGATTGGGTCGGCGGTTTGCTCGGGTGTTTGGGGCGCGTCGTGCCAGTGGCAGAGGTAGCGGGCACGCTGAATGTTTACGATCTGGTTCACGGTCGCCTCTCTGGCGAGTCCCATATCGAGCGATTGAGCAACAGCGCAGTGGTGGCCACTGTCGATGGCCCCGACGTCGCCAGCCGACAGGCGCTTCAGGCGATCGAGGCTGCAGACATCGTGTTCATGGGCCCCGGCAGCTTCGTCGGCAGCACGCTGGCTGCGCTCATCACAGGCAATATCGCCCAAGCGGTCGTCAACGCCCGCGCACGACGCGTGCTCGTGCGCAATGTCCGCCAGATCGAGCGGACCGGTTTTCCGGGAGCCGTCCAATACGACGATCAGGAGCGCATACTGCGCGACCATCTCGTGATCGGCAGCGGCGGCGAGGGGGTGACATTCGACGTGCTCGTGCACGACGACCGTGATCTGGGCGAGACCGCGCGCGCGGACGGTTCGAAAGAGCTCGTGGGTCCGGTCGCCTCCAACGACGGCCGCCGTCACGACGCAGGCCGGCTCTCCAGCGTGCTGGCCTACCACCTACAGCTGGCGCACAGGGCCGACACACAGCGGCACGACCCGGTCGACCCCGAGGCGCAGGCGATCTTCGAGCGGTACCTCGCGTCTGCGCGCGCGCGGTTGCGTGGGGGCGTGCCGTGATAGGTCGCCGCGCCATGCTCGCCAGCGGCTCGCTCGCGCTGCTCGGCGCGACCGTCGGTGGCTGCTCGTGGCAGCCGCGGCCCCAGCAGTTCACCGGTTTCGGGTCGATCGGCGAAGTCACTGGTTTGGCGTTGGCACCGGAGGGCAACGTCATGGCGCTGTCCACACTGGCTGGCGACATCGCGCTCTACGACGGCACGTCGCTACGCGTCCAGGGGACGCGCAGCGCCGCTGAAGGCGAGTCCCTGTACGCCTTCGATCTGAACCACGAGTCGTTGGTCGCAGCCGTGTCTCACGAAGCCCCGAGCAGATCCAGCACCCAAGGTCAGGACCGCGGCACGCGTATCGTGGTCGCCGATCTCGGCTCGGGTCGGGGCGGTGACGTGCTGAAGCTCCCGGAGCGCGTTCGTCGCATGCGCGTGGCGAGGCGAGGCAAGTATCTGTTGCTCTCCACCGATAGCCGCACGGTCTCGGTCGTCGATCTGGGCGCCGCGACAGTCGTCGCCAGCTGGGGTGAGGTCGATGTGCTCGATCTCGCCATCTCGGGCCACGGCGATCAGATCGCTTGGGCCACAGCGTCCGGCGTGGTGGTGGGTGCCCCCGACAGCCCCCAGCTGCGAACGCTGGAATGCAAGCAGCCACCTTCGCTACTGCAGTTCGCGGAGCGCGGGCGCGTGCTCTACGCAGTCGCTGGCGAAGAGCTGATCCGTTTCGAGCTTCCGAGCTCGACCAGCCAGGTCTTCCCGTTGCCAGGCTCGGCGACCGCTTTCGGCGCCGCCTCCAATGGCGCAGTGTTGGTCGCCAATGAAAAGGGCCTCTCCTTGCTGGAAGGCGAAGGCCGCCGTGACACCAGCGATGGCAGCGTGCCCGGCGACGCGCCTCGTTTCGTGGTGGTGGACGCGGCTCTGCGGCGCGCGTTCGTGGCGTCGCGCGCCAGCATCGCCGTGTACGATCTGCAGACGCTGGCAAGGGTCGGCGTCGTGCGCGACACGCTCTCCGATATTCCCAAGGCTTTCGGATGAAGCGGCTCTCTCTCCCATGGGTGCTCAGTTGGACAGCTGCGGCTCTGGGCTGCGCGACGACAGTGCCAGCGCCGCCATTCGATCGCGCGGAGGTGGCCGCGACCGTCGACGCGGTCTCGGCGTGCGAGACAGCCTGCACGCCGCGTCCCGACGAAGCTGTGGCCAGCTGTCATGGGGGCTCGCTCGAGCCGGCGCTGTTGGCCCACCGCGAAGCGCTGGGTGACCGCAAGGTTCGACGCCAGGCCCTCGTGTGCCTGTATCGGAGGCTGCGGTGAGTCACGCCGTCAAGCTCGCCGCGCTCGCCGGCACCCTCTGCGTCGGCTGTAGCGCACCTCCTCCGGCGAGCCCCTCTGGCATCGATGGCGATTTCAGCCTCGTCGTCGGTGCACCGGTCGAGTGGGCGAGTCGCGTCGACCAGGGCGGCTATTTGGAAGGAGCCGAGTGTGAGCGGCTATGTCCCGCGGCCGCGGGTCGACAAGGTCGCGTCGAGCAGTGCCACCTCGCGCGCGTGGTCGGTCAGGCGAAGGAGGACACTGCGGCCGTCGTTTGCAATGGCGCCGCGGCGCCCCGCAGTCGTGAGGAGGCCCGTTGATGTTTCAGCATCGCGCCTTCCATTACGTGGCGTTCGTCGGGGTGGCCTGTTTGGTGCTGTCGCCGGTATTGGGGCCAATCAATCGCGACGACTTTCCACTTTCGCCGTTTGCAATGTTCGCTGACGACAAAGACGTGAACACCACCATTACGCAAGCCGTCGGTCTCCGCGCCGACGGCTCCGAGATGGTGCTCGGTCCCAAGCTTCTCGGTACCGACGAGGTGCTGCAGGCAAAAGAGACCCTGGGACGCGTGCCGCGCTCGAGCAAGCAGGCGCGAGCCGAGTTTTGCGCACAGTTCGCCGCGAAGATCGCGCGTGACCAAGATCTGGTCAGCATCGTCAAGATCGAGGTTCGCACCGTCACTTACGAGTCACTCGCGTACTTCGCGGATCCAAAGGCGCCCCCCAAGCGCAAGAGCGTGCATGTCGCGTGCAAGGTCGCGCGGTCGTGAGCGCGCAAGCCGAGCCCACGCCCGGAGGCGCAATGGTAGAGCTCATCGACAGGCTGGTGCGGCCTGTGGCACCGGCAGAGCGCCTGGGCGCGATGCGCATTCTGGTGGGCTTGTTCGCCGTGATCTACATGTTGGTCCGCGCTGTCGCGATGGTGAGCGCCCCTGATCACGCGAAGTTCAGCCCCGCCGGCCTGGCCAAGATCGTGACAGCACCCGTGCCAGGCTGGTTGATGATCGTCAGCTTCATCCTGATGATCGGCAGCGGCCTCTGTTTCATCGCCGGGTACCGCTTTCGGCTCTCGGGGCCGATCTTCGCGGCGCTTCTCACCTGGGTGCTCAGCTATCGCAACTCCTTCGGGATGATCTGGCACACCGAAAATCTGCTCGTGATGCACGCGATCATTCTGGCCGCCACGGACTCGGCGGCAGGCCTCAGCCTCGATGCATGTCGCAAACCGAAGCCGACCCCACCATCTGCACATTTCGGCGCCGCCATTCAGCTGCTCTGTCTGGTGACAGTGCTCTCCTATGTGCTCGCTGGCGTGGCCAAGCTGCGGGTCAGCGGCATCGGCTGGACGACTGGCGACATTCTTCGCAATCATGTGGCGTACGACAACTTGCGAAAGGTGCTCTTGGGCGACTCCTATTCGGAGCTCGGTGCCTGGGCCGCCCGTCACGCGTGGCTGTTCAAACCATTCGCGGTGCTGACGATCGTCGTCGAGCTGAGCGCCCCCGTAGCGCTCTACGGCGGAAAGATCGCCCGGCTCTGGGTGCTGCTCGTGTGGTCGTTCCACGTCGGGGTGCTTGCCCTGATGTGGATCCTCTTCCCGTATCAGCTCTCGGTGGTGGCGTTCGTGCCGTTCTTTCGCGCCGAGCGCTTCTTTCCCCGCCTCTTCGAGCTGTTCGGCTGGCTTCGCGGGCGGCTCTCGGGCCGCGTGAGACAATGAGCAAGAAGCCGATGCGTCTCTTGATGATCCATACCGGCGGAACGCTGGTGATGCAGTCTGCAGAAGACGGCGCCGCGCTCTCGCCGGTCAGATCGGAGGTGTTGATGCGCGATCTGTTGGCTGAGCTGCCTGTGCTCAAGCAGATCGCCGATATCGAAATGCGGCCGCTCTTTCGCCTCGACTCGGCGGACATGCAACCCGAGCACTGGGTCGAGCTGGCGCGCGCCATTCACGACTCGATCACCGACTATGACGGCTTCGTCGTGATCCATGGCACCGATACGATGGCCTACACGGCCAGCGCGCTGTCGTTCTTGTTGCCGGGTCTCGATCGTCCGGTCGTGCTGACAGGTGCGCAAAAGCCGCTCACCGCGATCCGCACCGACGCGCGCGCCAATCTGGTCGATGCTTGCCATGTCGCGACGCTGCCCATTCCGGAGGTGAGCGTTGCGTTCAGCTCGCGGCTCTATCGGGGCTCGCGTGTCACCAAGCTCGATGCGTGGGGCATGAACGCGTTCGGCTCGCCCAGCTGTGCCCCGCTGGCGGAGCTCGGTCTGGGCGTTCAGGTCGCGAGCCATGTGCTCGAGCCTCGCTCGATACGCCCCTTCGACGGGCGCATCGAGCCGCGCGTGCTGGCGGTGCGCACCTTTCCGGGTCTCGACCCCAAGCTATTGATTGGTGCGCTCGGGGCCGGCGTCCGAGGCATCGTGATCGAGGCTTTCGGCGCTGGCAATGTGCCCCGGCTCGAGCGCTCGCTGATCCCCGTGATCGATGCCGCACGCGCCATCGACGTCCCGGTGGTGATCGTCAGTCAATGCCCCCGCGGCGCTGTCGATTTGGCTGCCTACGAGGGTGGCGCTGCCGCTCTTGCTGTCGGCGCCATCTCGGCCGCTGACATGACCGCGGAGGCGACGCTGACGAAACTGATGGTCGCGCTCGGGCAGACCCCCGACGGCCGGGTGAACGCGGCGCGCGAGGCGTTCGCTCGCTCGTGGGTCGGGGAGATGACAGAAGACGCGCGAGCCCAGTGGCGCGAGCGTCTTTGAGCCTTCCGAAACATCCGTTCTTCGAGAAGGGCTACGCGCTCGTATTGGCCGCGAGTCTCGCCTTCGCGACCAGCTCTCCGCTCTCCAGGTTAGCCAGACCTGCCCACCCATTCTTGATTGCTTGCTGTCGCGTGGCGCTGGCTGCGCTGCTGTTGGCGGTGTTCGATCTCGGCGGCGTAGCCCGCGCCTTTCATGCGCTCACCGGCCCGCAGCGCGCCAGAGTTCTATTGGCAGGCGCCTTGCTCGGCGCGCACTTTGCGCTGTTTCAATGGGGGCTCGACGAGACGTCACTGGCTGCTGCCGTCTCACTCGTCTCGCTCGAGCCCATCAGCGTGGTGCTCTCTGCGTGGGTGCTGTTCGGCATCGCGCCGCGGCGCCTGGAACGAATCTCGGTATTGGTCGCCACCGCCGGCGCCGTGATCATCGCGCAAGGCGCGGGCGCCGGTGAGCACCGCTTGAAGGGCGATCTATTGGTGCTGGGCGCAGTGATCTTGTTCGGCCTGTACGTCGCCTCGGCGCGCGCCTTGCGCGATGTCATCGCGGCGAAACACTACGCGCCTCTCGTGTATGCGGCTGCCGCGCTCAGCTTGCTCGTGACCCTCCCGTTCGTGCCGCAGAGCAGCAGCGCGTTGATCTGGCCATTGAGCACCGACAGCATCCTGGCGATCGTCGCCCTCGCGCTGATTCCGACTGCCCTCGGTCACACGCTGGTTCAAATCGGCGCGCGCACCCTGTCACCCAGCCTGATCTCCCTGGTCTGCCCCGGCGAGACCCTGGGCAGCATCGCGATCGGCCTCGCGCTGTTCGCCAAACCCCCCAGCCTGATCGAGGCCGTCGGCTGCGCGGTCATCCTGGTCGGTGCCTCGCTCGGGGTGATCTCCCAGCGCTCTTGAGCGAGTCCGTTGGCGAGCTAAATCATGGAGCGTGATTCTCGGCCAGGGCAGCGAAGGCCAAAAGGCTTCAGGCCACAGGGCTTCAGGGCTTCAGGCCACGGGCTTCAGGCCACAGGGCTTCAGGCCCCAGGCTTCAGGCCCCAGGCTGCAGGCCACAGGGCTTCAGGCCACAGGGCTTCAGGCCCCAGGGCTTCAGGCCCCAGGGCTTCAGGCCACAGGGCTTCAGGCCTCAGTTTCAGAGCGCTGCTTCAGCCGTCCTTCACGAGTGCGCTGGCCACCATGAGCGACCGGCCGCTCTGAGCTATCGACCGCTGTCGGAGATTGCACCGATGCTCGTGAGAGTACTGCGTGGTAGCCCCGACCCGCTGACTTCAAAGAGTGAGACCATGAGGCTTCAGTGGGCCTTTAGGGTCGAGCAGTTGACCTCGTGTTGCCGCTCGCAACAGTCGGCCTCGAGCTCGGCAGCGATGTAGCGGGCCTGTTGATCAGCGCGCAGACGATCGGGGCGTAGCGCTGGGCAGTGCATGCCTCGCGAGCAGGCGGTCGCCGAAGACTGCCCACGCGAAGTAGTCGGTGAGTCGGGAGACGCGCGTCCACAGCGACACCAGCAAGATGCCGAGCTTCACCATCCCGAGCACGACGTAGGTCACGAGTAGGCCGACCAGTACGAACAGCTTGAAGCACACCCAAATAGGCAAGCGCCTGAGCTCCGGATAGCGCTTGTCGTTGTGCCAAAGCTTCCGAAATGACGGAAGCAGCGTTGCGAAGTCGTAGCCGAGCCGGTGCGCCAGCGCGTACACGTCGAGCGACATGAAGGGGATCGCCAACATGCCGCGCACGATAGCAGGGTTACACAAGTGCCGGTAGAGACAGGTCTTTTTCGCCATCTCGCGCGCAAAGAACCAGTTGAGCGCGATGTGTGCCGCTTCATCGCGACAGATGCGTCCGACGAACACGTCGAAGCTCGGGCTCTTCAAGTCGGGGTGCGCGCGCAAAAATGGAATCGTGCCAGCGTCGAGGAAAGTCTCGAACACCGGGTTGGATACGGTGACGAGCACGACGTCTGCGTCGGAGCGCGGGTCGAGGTGGCGCTGCTGATCCAACACCAGCGCGTTGCCGAGCCCGGGGCGCTCGAGCCAGCCCTGCCCCGCGAAGAGCACGCGACGCAGGCCCTCTGCGTGGCGCACCTCTTCTTCCTCGAACATGCGATAGAGCTCGCGGACGTCGTCGTCTTGGGCTGCCTCCCGCAGAAACCGGAAGTTGCGCGCCGCGATCTCCTCGATGTAGATGACGTGATTGAGCAGGCGCACCATGGATTTTTCGAACGGGGCGCGCGGCGCTGCGAGATCCAGATCGTCGAGAGACCATTGGTGGGCTGCGACTTTCTTCCGCAGGTTCGCGACGAGCTCTCGGCCCTCAGCGGAGTCGAGCGCGAGCGGTGCGGAGTCGCTGGTCCAATATGGGCGGCCTCGCGCGGCCCAGGCACACACCAAGTACGCGCACAAGCCCGCGAGCGCTCCCGTCCACACGTCGACGACGTAGTGTTGCTTCACCGTCAGCGTCGAAATGGCGACGGCAACTGCCCATAGCGGCGCGGCGACTCGGACCCAGCGAGGCAGCGTGCGTTCACGCAGCGTCGCGGCAATGGCAGCCGCCAGCGCGACGTGTAGCGATGGCAGGCAATTGTCGGGGTCGTCGGACAGGCGCAGCTCCGCGAGACGCAGTGTGCTCAGGCTGCTGTCGTCGGGCAGCGGATACAGGTAACGCGGAAACTCGACCGGGTAGATCGCGAAGCCGGCCCAGCAGATGGCCGCTGCCGTGATCAGCGTCAGCACCAGACGCCGCAGATCGGCCCGCTCACGCACCAAGAAAAAGGTGCACAGCGTGGCGTAGGAGACAGTGCCGTAGACCCAGATCGTCTCCGGCACGAACGGTATGGCCAGATCAAGGCGGGACAGTGGCAGCTCGGTCGCCATGCGGAAGGGCTGCTCGCGACAAGCTGCGTAGCCGGCGAGGATGACGGCATAGCTGAACAGCGTCAGCACCAGCGCGCGCGTGGCGCGCAACAGCCAGCGAGTCGCCGTTTCGGTAAAGCTGGTTCTGGGGGAAGTCATCACGCACGCCGCTCCACCAGCCGCTCGGCGAAGCGAAGCAGCGCCTCCGGGTGAGGCAGCGGCGCGAGCTTGGTGCGGGCGATGGTGAGGTGATGACGAGCCACTTCGAGGCACGCGTGCGGCACGCCACATTCTGTCATCCGATCACGGACGTCTGCGAAGGGCCGATCGAGCACTGCGCGCGGGTCGAGGCAGAGGGTGTCGGCGAGCAAGAGCACGGGCAACGTCACTTTGCGCGCCCCGTGATCGGTACCGGGCAGCTTGCCGAGATCTTTCTCGTTGCCGGCGTAGTCGAGCGTGTCATCGACGATCTGGAAGGCGATGCCCGCTTGTTTTCCAAAGGCACCCAACGCACGGACAGCGTTCTTGTCGGCTTTGCAAGCGAGCGCGCCGATCATTGCGGAGCAAGAGAACAGGCGCGCCGTTTTGGCCTCGATGATGCGCATGTAGTCGGTTCGGTCGAGCGTCTTGCGCTCATTTGCGCCGAGCTCGAGGCGCTCGCCGTCGGCGAGGGTCACCGCCGCATCCAGCAAACAGCGTCGTACCGCCTCGTGCTCCGGCTCGGCCGCGCGGCCGAGTGATCGCAGAATGAAGGCGACCACCAACGCGGAGTAGGGGGCTGTCGTCGCAGTGTGGAGCGTCTCGACACCGCGTCGCCGGGGCGCCTCGTCGAGCATATCGTCGAGCACGAGCGAGCTTTGGTGCAACCACTCGACGAGGCAAGCCGCGCGCACTGCCCGCTTCGGGTCGCCCCCTGCGGCCTCGGCCGCCAGCAGCGTGAGCGTCAAACGGAGGCGTTTTCCCCCTTGATGACGCAGGTAGTGCAGCGCCGCGCGCAGCGACGGGCTTTCGGCCGCCACCACGGTGTCGATCTCTCGTTCGACCGCGCGCGCCAGCGTGTCGTTGAGCACGGGGGCGCCCAGCTCGCGGAAAAGTTTCGCGAAGGCGGGGCCCTCACGCAAGACGCGCGGCGCGCCGAGGGTCGGCTCGCAGCGTGAGAAGCGCCTGGCTCGTCGCGCCCCGCCCACCACCACCGCCCAGCGAGCCTCGTCGACCAATCGAGACAGCTCTTCTGTCTCGGTGCTGGCCGGCAATGCTTCGAGCGCGTCGCGGGCGAGCGTCGTGGCCACCGTGACGAGGTCGCTGTTGGCATCGATCGCGACGCCAATGTGGCCGAACGCGCATCGCGCGGTCTCGGCGTCGAGTGGGCCATGACAGATCTCCCACAGAACGCCGACACCGACTGCGAATCGATCGAGCGCGGCGTGCAGCTCGTCGTTCAGATCGCCGATGAGCACAGAAGCCGCGATCAGCGTGCGCGTGAACGCGACGCCCTCCACGATGGGTCGATCTGCCGTGTCGTCGGCACCGCCAGCGATGCGGTCGAAGACACGCTCGCAGCGAGCGCGCTCGGCTTCGTCTGCAGACCGAAACGAGCGCAACAACCGGCGTAAGTCTCGCTCGAGCCACACCTTTTGCCGAGCATCGCTCAGCGCGTGAAAGAGCCAATCGTTGTAGGCCTCGGCGGCGTCGGCAGCGAGCTTCAGCGCGCGCGTCGACGCGTGCTCGCCGTACCCGCGCACGACTGCGCGCAACATCCGCGTCGCGAAGCCGCTTCTAGGCACCGGCAAGGCGCGTATGAAATGCGCGTCTCTGCCCGGCGCCCGCTCGTGCGCGCTTGTCGAGAAGTGCTCAGCCGCCACCAATGCTCCATTGATACAAGGAAAAAGCCACGCAAGGGAGCGTGACGGCGTAACATCCGACGCGGCGTAGTCGGCCGTCCGCTGTCTCCATTCCAAATGCGCGACGCGCCGCAATAGCGAATAGGCGGCGCTGTCAGGGGGCTCCATGCAAGGTAACTGGCAAAATCCGAACAATCCGCAGCAGCAACAACAGCAGCAGCCGTATCAGCAGCAACAGCAGGGTGGCTATGCCCCGGCGCCCGCGCCGCAGGCGCAGCCGTATCAGCCGCCGGCGCAGGGGCCAGCCGGCCCGCCTGATGTCGGCTTTTTCTCGGCGCTGTTCGACTTCTCGTTCAAGAGCTTCGTGACCCTCAAGTTCTTGAAGGTCATCTACATTCTGCTGTCCGTGCTGGTCCTGTTGGGCTCACTGTTCGCCATGTACAGCGTGGTCGAGACTGGCCAGTACATCATGCTGCCGGTGGTCCCGCTCATGGCGGTGCTCTACTTGGTCGGCATCCGCATGGGGCTCGAGACCTTCGTGTTGTTCTTCCGCTTTTTGCAGCGAAAAGCCGAAAGCTCCTGACGATCGCGGTCAAGGCGCCGCTTCGCGGAGCGCGCGCTCGAGCGGGTCGATGTCGACGAGGCCGACGAACTTCTGCCGCTGGATGAACACGAGCGGCAGGCCATTCGCGCCGACCGCCTCGAAGTCTTCCAGATCGCTCGCGAGCCGTTTTGCCGGCTCGTCACCGCGTAGGCACGCCTTGAAGCCTTCGACATCGAGGCCAGCACGCTGGGCCAGATCGATCACCGACTCGTCGTCGGTGCCGCTGCCTTGCATCAGCGCGTCGTGCACGGGCGCTAGCTTGCCTTGCGCCTCTGCGCAGATGGCGACTTCTGCGGCGCGCTTGGCGCCGAGATGCTTGTCGAGCGGCACGTGTTTGACGACGAGGCGCACTTGACCCTGCTGTTGCTCGAGCAGAGGCCCGAGCACACCGTGCAGGGTTTTGCAGAAGTCGCACTTGTAATCGACGAACTCGACCACTGTGATGGTGCCGGGTTTGCTGTCGGCGATCGCACTCTCGATCGGCCCCGGTGTCGAGCCGCAAGCTTGCGCAAAGATCGAGCAACCAAAGCCCAGAAAGAGAAGCGTCTTCACGGCGCGTAGACTATCTTCCTCGCCCCCGTGGAGCGACCGTTCAAAATGGTCACCGGCTTCGAGCCGCGAGGCGACCAGCCTGCAGCCATCGCACAGCTCTGCGAGGGTATCGACAAGAAGCTCGCCTACCAGACGCTGCTGGGCGTCACGGGCAGTGGCAAGACGTTCACGTGCGCCAAGGTGATCGAGCACTACGGTCGGCCAACGCTGGTGCTGGCTCCGAACAAGACGCTGGCAGCTCAGCTCTACGGTGAGCTCCGCGATCTGTTTCCGCACAACGCGGTTCACTATTTCGTCAGCTATTACGACTACTACCAGCCTGAAGCGTACGTTCCGTCGTCGGACACCTTCATCGAGAAAGACGCGATCATCAACGACGTGATCGATCGCATGCGTCACGCGGCGACACACGCGTTGCTCTCGCGGCCCGACGTGATCATCGTGGCCTCGGTCAGCTGCATCTACGGCATCGGCTCAGCCGAGAGTTACAGCGGGCTCTTGATTCAGATCGAGCAGGGCGTCGAGCTACGCCGCGACGAGCTGTTGCGCCGCTTGGTCGACATTCAGTATCAGCGCAACGACGTCGACTTTCATCGCGGCACCTTCCGCGTCCGTGGCGACGTCGTCGAGATCTTCCCAGCCTACGAAGAGGCGGTGGCGATTCGCGTCGAGTACTTCGGCGATGAAGTCGAGGCCATCAAAGAGGTCGACCCGCTGCGCGGCAAGGTCATTCGATCGCTCCCGCGCGTCGGCATCTTCCCCGGCTCGCACTACGTCACCGAGCAGCAGCAGCTTCGGCGCGCGATCGGCGGCATTCGCGACGAGCTGCGCGACAGGCTCGATTTCTACGACAAAGAGGGGCGCTTTCTCGAGAAGCAGCGGCTCGAGCAGCGCTGCATGTACGACCTCGAGATGCTCGAGCAGATGGGCTTCACCAACGGCATCGAGAACTACTCGCGCCACTTGTCGGGTCGCAAGCCAGGCGAGCCGCCCCCTACGTTGATCAACTATTTTCCTGAAGATTTTCTGATGTTGATCGACGAGTCGCACCAGACGGTGCCGCAAGTCGGCGCCATGTATCGCGGCGATCGCGCCCGCAAAGAGACGCTGGTCGAGCACGGCTTTCGGCTGCCCAGCGCCCTCGACAACCGCCCGCTCAAGTTCGAAGAGTTCGAGACTTACTGCCGCAACACCATCTTCATCAGCGCCACGCCAGGCGAATACGAGTTCACCAAGAGTGAAGGTGTGGTCGTCGAGCAGATTATCCGACCGACCGGCTTGATCGATCCGGAGATCACCATCTCGCCCGTCGCGGGTCAGGTCGACGACCTGCTCCGCCGCATCCGCGAGCGCGTGAAGGTCAACGAGCGCGTGCTGGTGACCACATTGACCAAGCGCATGGCCGAAGATTTGACCGAGTACTACACCGAGCTCGGCGTTCGCGTGCGCTACCTGCACAGCGACATCGACACGATGGAGCGCATGGAGATCTTGCGCGATCTGCGCCGTGGCGAGTTCGACGTGCTGGTCGGCATCAACCTGCTGCGCGAGGGCCTCGACTTGCCCGAGGTCTCGCTGGTGGCGATTCTCGACGCCGACAAAGAGGGCTTCTTGCGCAGCCCGCGCTCGCTGATTCAGACGATCGGCCGCGCCGCGCGCAACGTTCGCGGCGAGGTGATCATGTTCGCCGACCGCATCACGGCCGCCATGAAACAAGCGATCGAAGAGACGGATCGGCGTCGAGCCAAGCAGCGCGCGTACAACGTCGAGCACGACATCACCCCCGCGACGATCGTGAAGGCGATCCTCGATTTGTCACCGACCTCCGGCTCGCGTGACTACTTCCACGTCGCAAAGGCAAAGGTCGATCTCGACGCAGTACCGACGAACGAGATCGACAAGGCGGAGCTGATCGAGGCGTTGCGCCAAGAGATGTTCACCGCCGCCGAGGCGCTCGATTTCGAGAAGGCGGCGCGGGTGCGCGACCAGCTGAAGCGGCTGCGCGGCGAGGGCGATCAGCAGACCATCGAAGCTCGCCCCGCCAAAGCAGCGGGGGCGCGCGGCGGCGGCATGAAGCGCGGTGGCGGCGGCGCAGGCCGCGGTCGGCGGCGTTGACAGGGCAGCCACTCCCGCGGCCGACCCGACCCGGCCTTCGGGATCGTACGCACAGCCCTGTGCCGGGTCATGTTCCCCTGGCGGGTTTTCAAAAACATAAAGTCTACTTTACGTTTCGCCATGCTCGAGACAAGGCACCCACTCCGACCTGACGCCGGCAACGTCTGCCATTCGGAGCTCCGCCGATCGAGCTACCGACCCTCGGTCAAGGCACCAGGCGAAAGGACGCGACAATCGGCTTCAGCGCCGGCGCGTCGAGCGCTTGGGCGCAGCTCGGCTCCGTGTTCGCTGCCATCCCAGAGTCGGACAAGAACACGAGACCTGTCTTGGCGCCCGGCTTGGCGGGCAGCCGAATCAAGCAGTACGCGGTGGTGGCCCTGCCCTCGCCGTTGCGGAACGACTGCGCCTCGCGCGGCTCGCCGGCGAGCTCGACCTTCTCAGCTTTGCCTACCGTCGTGGGCTTGTGCGTCACGAGCGAATCGAACAGTTTCACGTTGTCGCCGCTCTGGGCGTCGTAGGCGCGGATTTGCAAACCGAGCGGGCCACCCGGCGGGCCGCTCACCGCGAACAAGGCGCCTTCGATCTGGACGACGGACCAGCCCTGGTTGGCGATGCCTTTAAGCTCGAACCCTACGCCGGCGACGCCTGCGTCTTTCGTCGCGACGCTGACAACGTCCTTGTCGGCGGCGGCCATCGCGCTCGGCATGGGCGATGCCGTCGGCTTCGCGGACGCAGTGGCGGTCACTGATGCTGTGGCCTTCGCGCGTGCTGTTGCGGTCTGCGCGGCAGCTGAATCGCTCGGGCCGGGTGAGGACGCCTCCGGACAGCCGGCGCCGAGTACTGCAAACGTGAGTGCGAGCGCGGTGTGTCGAAGAGCTGGCATGACTTCCTCAAGCTTAGGGCTACGATCCGTAGATGCGCGCGCAGAAAAGAGTGGCTCTCTCGATAGCGCTGCTTTTGTTGGCGATGGGTGCTGCCCTCGCCGAGCCCGCCGCTGCTCGAAGCGACCAACGCGATGCGGTGCCGTTGGAGAGCGCGGCACCGAAGAAGACGCGCCGCTATTCGGTCGCGGCGATCGGTGACTCACTAACCGATCCGAAATCACAGGGCGGAAAGTACCTGGAGCTATTGCAGCAAAAGTGTCCGCTGAGCCGCTTCGACTCTTGGGGCAAGGGCGGCAACATGGTCAGCCAGATGCGCAAGCGCTTCGCGCGTGACGTGCTCGGTGACGGCAAGCCGACGTACAGCCATCTGATCGTGCTGGGCGGCATCGCCGACATCGGCTCGAACGAAACGGCCGGCAGGACCACGACCAAGATTCAGGACGACCTGACCGCGATGTACAAACAGGCGCATGAACGCGGCATTTCGGTGATCGCGCTGACCATTCCGCCGTGGGGTGGCTTCTCCGAATACAACGACGAGCGCCACCGCATGATGATGGTGATGAACGAGTGGATCCGTAAGAAGCCGGAGCCGGTCGCGCATGTCGTCGACACGTATCCGAAGCTCGTCTGCAACGAGCGCGAGCTATGCGCGGCATACGCGTGGCCCGACAAGCTGCATTGGAACAAGAAGGGTCACGAGCGCATCGGCAACCTGCTGTTCGAGCAGATCTTCAGCGACTGCGAGTGACTAGTTCGTGCGCTTGATCACGTGGTAGCCGAAGGGTGTCTCGACGAGGTCACTGACCTCGCCGATCTTCAGCTTGAACGCGGTGTCGGAGAAGGCTTTCACCATCACCTTTTTCTCGAACACGCCGAGATCGCCGCCGCGCTCGGCTGCGCCCGGCTCGTCGCTGAGCTCGATCACAATCTTGTCGAAATCGGCGCCGGCGCGCACCTTTGCGAGCGCCTCTTCTGCGCGCGCCTTTGCTTCTGCCTTGGTGCGGGTCACCGTGGCCGGTCGGCGCTCGGAGTCTTTGTGCATCACCAGGATGTGTTTGGCGCCGATCGTCTTCGGCTCGCTGAGAATGAGCTCGGTCTCCTTCTTGATCGCGATCTCTTCGAGCGCGATGCGCTCGGGAGCGCCATCAGCCAGCGTGCCCCCCACCCACGAAGGACTGCTGGCAAGTGCGGTGCAGCCCGCGAGTGACGACAGCGAGAGAGCGATTGCGAGAGCGAGTCGGGCCAAGGCCGAGAGCTTTAATCGGACGCGCGCGCAGCGCAAGCCGGTCGTTCTTTCGCCTGGGGCCTGCTCAGAAACAGCTGTACTGCGACAGCCGATACTCTCGCTGCGGCTGGCGGCCTCGTCACTCCGCTCCTCAGCCTGCAAGAGCAGGCTTCCGGTGCTCGTTCCTCAGGCGCCAGCCTCGCTTCGGTCTCGGCTGCCTCGCTACCAGTTGTTTCTGAACAGGCCC
>Ga0163144_10002268_pt1 | contig 44755 bp, 40 predicted proteins | sample OliLak19BULKMAT1_FD_123175 | JGI IMG/M metagenome (GOLD analysis project Ga0163144, IMG submission 123175) | Freshwater microbial mat bacterial communities from Lake Vanda, McMurdo Dry Valleys, Antarctica - Oligotrophic Lake LV.19.BULKMAT1 | ecosystem: Environmental > Aquatic > Freshwater >... | reverse complement strand
CCTGCGCCAGTTGCGCGCGACGTTGGAGGCACGGGCGACGTGACGACGGAAGCCGACAGCATTTCGCCCGCGTGGCGCGATGCCATTGCAGAAGCGGTGCGACCCCACTATCGCGGCCAGATTTTGGGCTTGTCAGGGGTGCTGCTCGAAGCCGAAGGGGTTCCCGTCGCGCTCGGAGAATTGTGTCGGATCGAGCGCGGCCGCAATGGCTCCATTGACGCCGAAGTGGTCGGATTCCGCGGTTCCCGAGCGCTTTTGATGGCCCACGGTGAGCTCGACGGCATCGCACCGGGCCAGCGTGTTTTGGCGCTTGGCCGTTCGTTCCACGTTGCGGTCGGCGACGAGCTGCTCGGGCGTGTCCTCGACGGTTTTGGTCGACCCCTGGACGGACGCCCGGCGCCCGCGTGCAACCACCGGCGTTCGGTGCGCAGTCCCGCACCGGGTCCGATGGAGCGCCCTAGCATCAATCAACCCTTCGTCACAGGCGTGCGCGCGATCGACGGCCTGTGCACCTTGGGCAAGGGCCAGCGCCTGGGCATCTTCGCCGGGTCCGGTGTCGGCAAGTCGACGCTGCTCGGCCAGGTCGCGCGGGGATCGTCCGCGGACGTCGTGGTCATCGCGATGGTGGGCGAGCGCGGCCGTGAAGTGCGCGATTTCCTGGACGACGTGCTCGGTGACGAGGGCAAAGCGCGCTGTGCCGCCTTTGTTGCCACCAGCGACCGGCCGCCGATCGAGCGTTTCCTGGCTCCCTTTGTTGCCGTGACTGCGGCCGAGCATTTTCGCGACCAGGGGCTCGACGTGCTCTTGGTAATGGACTCGGTGACTCGCTTTGCCGCGGCATCCCGCGAAATTGGTCTTGCAGCCGGCGAGCCGCCCACCGTCCGCGGTTATCCGCCGAGTTTTTTCGCCACCGTGCCGAAGCTGGTCGAACGCATGGGTCGCACCGCGCGCGGGAGCATCACCGGCCTGATCACTGTGCTGCTCGACGGCGACGATCCGAACGAGCCGGTCGCCGACACCCTGCGCGGCCTCTTGGACGGCCACCTGATGCTCAGCCGAGATCTCGCCCACCGCGGGCATTTCCCGGCCATCGACACGCTGGCCAGCCTCTCGCGACTGATGCCCGCCGTGTCCTCGCCCGAGCACCGCGCCCTTGCACAAGCGGTTCGCGAAGACCTCGCCGTCTGGCGCGAGGGCCGCGACCTGGTGGAAATCGGCGCGTACAAGAGCGGCACCAACCCGGCGCTGGACGAGGCGCTCGTACGTGTGCCGCTGTATCAGGCCGTATTGCGCCAGACAAGCCACGAGGTTTCGAGCCTCGACGACACCTTGGGAATGTTCGCCGCGGCGGCGATGGAAGGTCGACAACCGTGAATCGTTCGGACGCCGACCGCGCCCGGCGCATGGCCCGGATCGCCCGCGTCCGCACGCTCGAGGAGCGGGTCGCGCGAGCGGCTTGGGCCCAGGCCCAACAGAAGGCGCAAGCGGCGGTGGAAGCGCTGTCGCGGGCCAAGGGTGAGGTTGCAGGAGCGCTCGACGGCCTGCGCGCGCTGCAGTCGGGCGCCGTCCTCGCTGGCTCGACCTGGATCGCTTTCCAGCGCACCGTCGCACCGCTCGAGCGCCGGGTCGGCGCCGCCCGCGAGTCCGTCCGCACCCAGGCGGGGCGTGCCGAGCGCGCCCGAGAAGTTTGGGCCACAGCGGAACGTGCGCGGCGCGCGCTCGAGCACCTCGTCGAAAACGCCCGCACGGCCGCGCGGGTTGAGCGCGAGCGCGTCGAAGCCGCGCGGATGGACGAACAGGCCTCGTTCCGGGATCAGGGACGCCGGCGCGAGCAGTCCTCAGCTCCCCAGCCGCCGACGGCCGATCTTCCCACCGGCGCCGCGCTCAGACGCGCCGATGACGTACGCACCCCGCGATGAACAAGGCCATCCACATCGCCCTGACCTGCCTCGGTGGGTTCGTCTTTTTTGGCATCAGCTTCATGGGCTTCGCCCGGATGGCCGGTGTGCCCCTGCACAAGGTCGCCGTCATTGGACCAATCCTGATCCCGCTGCTCGGGCTCGAACCGCCGCCGGACACTCCCGCCGAACCGCAGGCGCCTGTGGCCCGGGATTTTGGATCCGCCCAGGAGGTCGTCCGGGCGAGTGTCGGCGCATTGGGAGCGTTCACGCTTCCCGCGCCGTTCCAACGCGACGAGCTCCAAAAGCTGAGCGACGAGCTCAAGGCGCGCCGCGCGGACACCGAACAGCGCGCCGCGACGCTCCAAACCCGCGAGCAGGAACTCGCCGAGCAGCTCGCGCGGCTCGAGCACATGTCTTTGGACCTCGCCCGCATGCGCGCGGACTTCGACGCGCGCGAATCGGCGCTCGAGCTGCGCGCCCAGGAAGTGGCCCGCGATGAGGGCGCCAAACGCGACCAGGACGCGGCGCGCTGGGGCAAGCTCGGCCAGCTCCTCGTCGGTCTGGAACCCAAGGAAGCGGGAACGCGCATCCAACAGCACACGCCGCAAGACGCCGCCCTGATCCTGTCCAGCATGGATCCGGCCAAGGCCGCCCAGATCCTGGGCACCCTGCCGAAAGAAGCATGGGCCGTGTTCTCGAGCGCCTACGCCGAAGCCGCGCCAGCGCCCGTCAAAGCGCCGCGCTGACCTTTCAGCCCGGTCAAACGAAAAGGGCCCTCGGCCAGACGGGTCAACCGCCGCACCGTGGGCCGAGCCATCCGGCGGGATGGTCAGTCGTACTCGACGATCAGCCCTTGCTGGCCGAGGACGAACCCAGGGAAGGTCAATGGACTGGGTGCCGGAGGCTGCGAGCGTTGAGGCTGCGCGGGCCGGGAGCGCGGGCCTCCAGGCCCGCCTTGGACCGTGGACCCTATCTTGCGGAACCCCGCCCACCTTCCCATGGCGGGCCTAGCGGCCGGCGCACCCAGCGGTCAGGGCCGGTTCAGCAACGGCCCTACGACGTGGGGCACAAAAGCGGCCTGCCCGCGGTGCTCGACCGGCGTTACCGCCAAACCGTCGTGGTGCTGGCGGCGGGTGGGATGGTTGAAGAGCCGTAGGGACCCTGGTGCGGGCGGGGAGCGCGGCTGCGATGTAGGGGCTGACTGCGCAGCAAAGGGAGGCGCGGCGCCCTCGGCGACTTCCTTCAAGGGCGCGAGTAGGAGCGGCCGATAGGCGCCCGTAGGTCCGACCTACCCCCGTCGGACCGCTCCCCCGCACGCCTTCCCCGGCGGCGCCCCGCCCCACTATGGACATTACGACCGTCCTCGGCCTCCTGCTCGGCATTGGCTTCTTGGGAACAGCCATCATGTCGGGCAACGGGGGCATCGGCCTGTTCATCGACATGCCGTCGATCATGCTCGTTGGGGGCGGCACCCTGTCGGTGATGCTGATCAACTACCCCGCGGGCGACATCAAGCAGCTCGTCGCGGTGTCGATGCGGACGCTGTTTTTCAAGCTGGGTTCCTCCACGGGTGAGATCCAACGGGTCATCGAGTACGCAACCCTGGCCCGCAAGGAAGGCTTGCTGGCGCTCGAGAGCAAGCTGCGCGACGTCGAAGACACGTTTTTCGCGAAGGGCATCCAGCTCGTGATCGACGGATTTCCGAGCGAGACCGTGCGCGACATCATGCAGCTCGAAGCCATGTGGCAGCTCCAGCGCCACAGCGCGGGCAAAAAGATGCTCGACCAGATCGCAGGTTACGCGCCAGCCTTCGGAATGATCGGCACGCTAGTCGGTCTCGTGCAGATGCTCTCGAGCCTGTCGGACCCGAGCCAGATCGGCGGTGGTATGGCGGTCGCGCTCTTGACCACCCTGTACGGCGCCATCCTCGCAAACCTGTTCGCGATGCCGATGGCCGCCAAGCTCGACGTGCGCGCGAAGGAAGAGGCGCTGCTGCGCGACCTCATGATCGAGGGCATCGTGGCTATCCAGTCGGGGGATGGTCCGCAGCTCATCAAGGAGAAGCTGAAGACGTTCGTGGCGCCGCGCAGCCGCGAGCAGATCGGAGCCTAAGCCGTGGGTCGCGCACGTCCCCCCGAAGAGGAACTCCCGGGCGCGCCCGAGTGGGTCGTCACGTTCACGGACATGATCTCGTTGCTCGTGACGTTCTTCGTGCTGTTGATGACCTTCAGCAGCATGGAGGAGTACGACCTGCTGCGCGTGAAAGGCATTCTGATGGGCTCGGGCGGCACGATCGAGCACATGAACGGCGAGCGCGAGGTCGAGGCCCCAGAACACGACCTGATCTCGGGCACCGATCCCGTGCAGGGTGCCCTCGAGTCCCCCGACCGACCGATCGAAGCGATCACGGACGCGGCGGAGGAGGGCCGGCGACGCGACCCGGAGGCCAAGCGCGTCGATATGGGCCGGGTCGCGGATGGACTGCTCGTGCGATTCGAAGCAAGCGAGGGATTTGCGCCAGGTTCGGCCGAGATCGGCCCCGCCTTAGCCAAACGTCTCGATGAGCTCGCCGACCTGATGCGCCACCACCCCCATCGGCTGGTGGTCGAAGGCCACACGGACGACGGGTTCCGCCCCACGACGCGCTTTCCGGACGCAGAGACGCTTGCACTCGCGCGCGCCGAACAAGCCGCGCTCCAACTCATCCGCAAGGGCGGCGTCGAGCCCAGTCGCGTGCAGGTCACCGCCCACGCCGAGCGGATGCCGCGTGTGCGCGCGAATACCCCTGAAGCCCGACGCGAGAACCGCCGCGTCGAAGTTCGCATCATCGCTCTCGACCCCTCGCGCGCGGCCCAGCTCGACGCGCAGTGGCGCCAGGAACGCCTGGACGGTCAGCGATGAGCCGCAAATCCCCGCCGCCCGACTCGAAAGCCAAGGTCCCCGGATGGATGGTGTCCTTCGGGGACATGATGACGCTGATTCTGACGTTTTTCATCCTGCTGGTGTCGATGTCCAAGGAGCGCCAGGTCGGGCTCGTGGCGCGCGGTGTCGGCTCCTTCGTCGTGCACCTCAACAGCTACGGACTGAACGGTGTGCTCGACGACCAACAGAAGCTCGAAATCCACAACGAAGTGCGCGTGCGCTTCAACCTGCCCCCCGAGGACTCTCTCGAGGACGCGGTCGCTCCCGAGGAAGCCGAAACCCGCGAGGTCTTGAAGGTGGCCGACATCAGCCAACTCGATCCGGTGGAAGAGGTCATCCAACCCGCCATCGCGGTCTTCGCGGCCCGCAGCGCGGAACTCAGCCCGGACGCGACGCGCTATCTCGACCTCCTCGCGCCCAGCCTGCGCCCGGGCCCCGGCCAGTTGCTGATCCTGGAAACCCGCGCGGGCACGGACACACAACTCTCCCGGAACCGGATGCGGGTGGTCGAGGACTACCTCGTCCAGCGCGCGGGATTCGACCCCGCGCGTGTCGAGCTGCGGCTATGGATGGATCGACCGGGCGTCGATGAGGCTTCGGCGAACGTCGTCGACGCCCGTCTGATCGTCCCCGCCGCACGCGCTAAGCGCTGATCGCTCCGTAGAAGGATCACTCCAAAGACTCCCATGGCCACCAAGGAAACCAAGCCCGCCGCAGCCGCCAAGGGTCAGAAGCCCGCAGCCGAGGAGGAAAAGGCCCCGAACCCCGGCAAGAAGAAGATGCTCGTGATGGGCGGATCCGGCGTCGGGATCGTGGCGCTCGCGTGGGCGCTGGCGATGCTCGCGATCCCATCGAAGGCCGTCTACAAAACCTTCGCCGGGCCCTACATGGCCGCGTTGTCGAGCGAACGTGTGCAGGCCAACCTCGCCGGCGAGAGCAACAAACGTTTCCTCGTCATGGCGCTCAACGCCATGTACGACGCGTACGACGAAAAGTACATCGCGGTGCGCACTGCCGACCCGGTATACCACCCGCTGCTTGTGGACGCGATCCTTGGCGTGACCAGCGCCAAAACACGCGAAGAGGTGCACGGACCGCTCGCGCAGGAAACGTTCCGCGAGGAGCTGCGCCGCGCGATCGAGCCGATCCTTTTCCCGGTGCACATCGGCGATTCGGCCACACCCCACGGCGCCGATTCGCAAACTGGCATCAAGCCGGGTGTTTCGGCGTACCGCGGCACGATGCGCGATCCGCTGTTTGACCAGATCCTCTACGTCGATGCACCACTGGGGCGCGTGCGCATCGGAGAATCGCCCGAAATCGCGTTCTCGCCGGGCGAGCGCGACCTGCGTGTCGTCGACGACCGCGGCAAGGACGTTTACCTCGACCTGTCGGAAATCAAGCCCGACTTCCGTGGCCAAGTCCAGATCGGCGTGCAGGGCCGCATCCGCCAACTGCTCTTCCAGGAGTTCCTGGTCCAGTGACCGCCGAGCCGCGATCGTCGCGCGTCGGCCGCGAGGAAATGGACGCGCTGCATGGCGCGCGCCCGCGCCCCGCTCAGCCCGTCGAGTCGCGGGATTTCAGCCGCCCGCGCCGTCTCAGCGGCGAGCGCCGCGAACGTGTCGCGCGCGCCGTGCGCACGGCACTGCTCGGCCTCGAGGCGCAGCTTGGAAACCTTCTGCGCCGCACGGTCCGCATCGAACTGGGTGCGATCGGCGAGCTGTCCATCGAGGGTTATTTCGCCACCGTCCCCGATCCGCTGGCCGTTCTGGCGTTTCGGGCGGGCGGACACCCCGCCTGGATCGTATGGGATGCACCCTCGGCAGTGATCGCGGTCGAGCAGGTTCTCGGTGCGCCCGAGCCGCGCGCGCAGGAGCGCCCGTTGTCGATGCTCGAGCGCAACGTCCTCGATCGCATCCTCAGTATTCCCGCGGAGCGCCTGTGTGTCGCTCTGGGGCTCTCAAGCTCACACCACAGCGTGCCGGCGAAGCGTGAACAGTTGGGCACGTGGCGCGACGCCGGCGAGCGCGCCGATCCGCACCGCGTCAGCATCGAGCTTTTGATCGACGTTGTCGGGACCAAGAGCTCCCTGCGTGTCTACTTGCCCACCAACGAGTTCCTCGAATCGGACGAACACCAAGTCCCGCTATCGCCTAACGAGAAGCTGCCGCTGCACCTCGACGACGTGACGGTGGAGGTCGCTGTTCGCCTCGGCCACACCGAACTGCCCCTGCGCGACCTTTTGGGGCTGGAAGTAGGGGACGTCGTTCCGATCGACGCGCTGGCTAGCGCTCCCGTCACCCTTCACGCGGACAACCGCCGTTTTGCCCTGGGCAAGTTGGGCCGGCGTCGCGGTCGCCTGGCCGTGCGCCTTTCCGAGATTTCCACCGGCCCACAACGCAACTGAGATGAGCAACGATCCCGCAAGTCAAACCGCACAGGACAGCGACGTGGAATCGGCCGTGGATCGCGCAACCCAAGCCGTGCGCGTGCGCACGAAGGAACTCGACGAACTCGGCGAAGGGGTGGCCGGCGGCCAAAATGTCGGCCTTGCGCAGCTCCAGGACGTCATCGTCAGGCTGACCGTCGAGGTGGGCCGCGCGCAAATCCCGATCGGGGACCTCGTGCGTCTAGCGCCCGGTTCCCTCGTCGAGCTCGACCGGGAAGCCCACGAAGCCGCCGACATTCTGGTCAACGGCAAGATCTTCGCGCGCGGCGAGGTCGTGACGATCGGCGAGAGTTACGGCGTGCGCATCACGAGCATTTTGGGCGCGTGAGCGCGTCGCCGATCACAGGAACGACGCAGCCGACCAGGTGCCGTCCACGGCACCTTCGAAGCGCGCCGGCGAGAAAAACTCGGTGTCGAACGCGCTGACGGGCTCGCCGCGCAGCATCTGCGACATGCCTTCGCCGACCGCCGGCGCGAGTTTAAAGCCGTGGTCGGCAAACGCCGACGCGACGTAAACACCCTCGAGTCCGGGCACGGCACCTACGATGGCGCGGCCGTCCGGACTGATCGGGAACCACGAGACCTGACCGCCGCGCTCGGGCTGGTTCGCAAGCGCGGGGAGACGCCGGGCAAGGACGCTGCGCGCCCAGGCAGCGCGTTCGGCGCTGGGTTGTTCCTCGGGGCGCGGTTCGTCGTAAACCTCGGCCGGGCCGTGGTCTATGGGCGAAACACGCACCCGGCGGTATTCGGGCTCGGTGCGTGTGTAGAAGCCGTACTCCAAATCGATCAGCACGGGCGCCATACCGCTCGCTTCGCCGCGGCCTTCACCGCGCGCCAACTGCTCGCCGATGGATTCGAGGGGGTCCTCGAGGTCGACACGCACATCCACCTCGACGTCCACGGGCATTTCTTCAAAACCAGGCTGCGCGAAGAAGTGCTGCTCGACCCGCGCGACGCGGACGGGCACGGAGATGCCGTACTTCTTGAGGAAACGCGAGGACCACGCGCCCGCCACGATCACGACACGTTCGGCGTCGTAGCGGCCCTCGCTCGTGATCGCCGCGACAAATCGTCCGTTCTCGATGACGAGGTCAGAGACGGTCACACCAAGGCGCGTGACCGCGCCGTAGGTGCGCGCGAGCGCGGCGAACTCGCGCACGGTGGCCATGGGGTCCACGACACCGCCGGTGGGCTCCCAGGCTGCCACTGCGCGATCGTCGACTTCGATGCCCGGCATCAGCGCCCGAATGCCGGTCGCGTCGAGAACCTCGGTACGGATGCCGATTTCCGCGTGGGCGGCGACGTTGCGCTCAAGGCGCGCCATCGCGTCCGGCCGCGACGGCCCCGCGAGGGTCAGGACACCGCAGCGGCGGAAGCCCAGCGCCCGCCCAGTGCGGGACTCAAAGCCGGCGTATTCGCGGATCGAGTCGCGCGCCATCGAGGCGATCGAGCTCTCCGCGTAGTGCTGGCGCAGGACGGCCCCCGAGTGCCCCGACGAACCGCCAGCGAGGTCGCCGCGCTCCAAAAGGACCACGGGCTCGCGCACGGGGTCGAGGTGACGGGCGAGGTTCAGGGCGATGGAGCTTCCCATCACTCCGCCGCCGACGATCAGGATCTTGGCTTTCACGTGGGAGAAGGGACGGGGTGGCGCTGGCCGGGGGCGCGGGGTGCAGGGTCCGGGGGGCGAGATGAGACCACAGGCGGCGCGCCGTCGGGAAGACCCTGGTGGCGCGGGACCGGCGTGCCCGAGCCCGCAGCCGGGCGCTGGGGCCGTGCGGCGCTCCTGGGATGGTCAGGACGAACCGTCGGGATGCCCCCCAGACGTCCTATATGCTGAGACCCCCATGCTCCCCCCCCGCGTCACCCGTCGCATCCAAATCCGGTCCCTCGCCGTGGGGGGCTCGGCCCCCATCGCCGTGCAAAGCATGGCCGCGACCCGCACCCAGGACATTCCAGCGACCCTCCGCCAGGTCCAGCTCCTGCGCGCGGCGGGGGCCGACCTCGTCCGCATCGCCGTGGACTCCCGCGCCGACGTAGAAGCCCTGGCGCAAATCCGCCGGAAGAGCGACGCACTCCTTTCCGTCGACCTGCAGGAAAACTACCGCCTGGCGGAGATGGTGGCGCCCCACGTCGACAAGCTGCGCTACAACCCCGGGCACCTGCACCACCACGAAAAGCACCGCTCGAGTGCCGAAAAAGTGCGCGACCTCGTCGAAGTGGCGCGCAAGCACGGACTGGCGCTGCGCATCGGCGTCAACGCGGGGTCGCTTGCCCCCGAGTACGAAGGCCGTTTTGGCGACGACCATGTGGCCGCCCTGGTCCAGTGCGCCGCGGACCACTGCGCGATCGTCGATGCGCTCGACTTCGCCGACTACGTGGTGTCGATCAAGGATTCGGACCCGCGCCTCGTGATCGATGCGAACCAGCGTTTTGCGACGCTGCGCCCCGACGTGCCGATCCACCTGGGAGTCACAGAAGCCGGCATGCCGCCCGAGGGCATCATCAAAACGCGCATCGCGTTCGAGCAGTTGCTCGCGCGCGGGATCGGCGACACGCTGCGGGTGTCGTTGACGGTGCCGTTCGACGACAAGGGGCTCGAGATCGCCGTCGGTCGCGAGATCATCGCCGACGTCGCCGCGGGGCGTTTCCGCTCGGTGCCGCCGCGGTTTTTCGAAGGGCTGAACATCATCTCGTGCCCGTCTTGCAGCCGCGTCGAGAACGAGCGTTTTGTCGAGCTCGCGCAGGACGTCAAGGAGCTGTGCGCCTACGCGAAGGAGCACGCGCTGACGATCGCGGTCATGGGCTGCCGCGTCAACGGGCCCGGTGAGACGGACGACGCGGACCTTGGCCTTTGGTGCGGGCCGAACCACGTGAATTTGAAGCGCGGCTCCACCGAACTGGGCGCCTTCGGCTACGACGCCATTTTGGGCGCGCTCAAGATCGAGCTCGACGCCCTGATCGCCGAGCGCGTGACGGCCTGAGGGACCCTTTACGGGCGCCTGCGCAGGGCCCCGCGGCCGATCGAGGGGCGGATCCGTCCGGTTCCCCTTTTTTTTGCCACCGGCTGCGGCCGAGGGATGGAGTCACTTCGCCCCCCTCGGGCCAGTCCCCCGCCCCGCTTGCCCCATGTCGTTACTAAAAGTCGACGAGGTCCTCCTCGATTGTGTGATTCGCGGCACGCTGCGCGGGCTCGAAATGGCCAGCGTGGCCCCATCGCCGGTGGGCGCCTCGCGCTTTTTCCAGGCGACGCGTTCCCTCTCCGTGCTGGTCGGGTTGACCGGTCGATGCAACGGCCAGGTGGCCATGAACTTCTCCGAGCGCGCCGTGTTGCACCTCGCCGCCAAGATGCTGATGGAGGACAAAATAGAGATGGGCGAGGAGGCCTTCGACTCGATCATGGAGATCGGGAACCTCGTCGCCGGCTCCATCAAGGAGGAGCTGCGCGGCACGGACTACGCCGCCGAACAACTGACGGTGCCGTCGTTGATCCTCGGCGCGAGCTACAACGTGTTCTACGCGCGCGGGCTGAGCTCCGTGTCGGTCGAGTTCGAGATCGAAGAGCTGCCGGTCGCCTACGACCGTGACCGCTTCTTCACGACGAGCTTGTCGCTGATCCGCCGCGCGGCCTGATCGGGGTCCGGCCGCCTTTCAGGGCAGCGCGAGGATCAGTTCTGCGCGCTCGCCGGCAACGAGGTCGAGTTCGCGTCCCGCGATCTGCGGCCCAAAGGGCAGCGCCACGACGCGCGCTGCGCCGGGCGTGACCGACGACCAGCGCACACGTCCCGCGGCGTCGGTCAATCCGACACGCGTACGGCCGTCGGGGTCGCTCAATCCGACCCACGCGCCCGCGAGGCCGCGGTCCTTGTCGTCGACGAGGACCAGTTCGAGCTCCGCTCCCCGCGTCAATGCGAGGTCCAGTCGACGGGAGCTGGCCGCGAGGAGTTCGACCCGCACGCGGTGGGGCGCGAAGCCCGGCGCTTCGACGCACAGCTCGAGGCCCGGCGCCGGGGACACCCCGGACAGGATGTAGAACCCGTTTGCGTCGGTGACGGCGCTCAACGATTCCTCCGGGCCGCGGCGTTCGGGCGCGCGGTCCGCGCTGGCCGCGACGAGCAGTTTTTCGCCGTCGAGCCCCACACATTCGGGCCGACCGCCGCCGGCGATCCACAGACGCGCGCCGGGAACAGGTTGGCCCGCGTCGTCGCGCACGCGCCCGGCGACCTCAGCCGGCTCGAACGCAAAGCGGTGCTCGCTCCTGCCCTCGCCAAGGTCGAGCGCGAAGCGCAATGCTTCGCGCAGGTCCGCGTGCTCGACCGCGACGTCGTAGCGGCCGGGCGGAACCGGCGGGAACGCAAACGCGCCGCCCTGTGAGGACAGCGCTTCGCGGCGGACGGAACCGGGTGCATCCGCGCCCGCCCGCGCGCCGTGCAGCGTGTCGGTGAGGATGAGCTTCGCGCCGATGAGGGGCGACCCTGCGCTCCACACGGCGCCAAAGGGACGCGCGCGGGGCGGGGCGGTGAGGGTGCTTTCGCGCGTCTCGCCTGGGCCGAGGATGACTTCGGCGACGGCGCCGCGGTCGTGGAGCTCGAAGACGCCGGGGCCTAGCCGCAGGCCGCTGGACTCAAGGTGCAGGTCGTAGCGCCCCGGGGCAAGAGCGCTGAAGTGCGCGCGGCCGTCGGAATCGGTGCGCTCGCGCAGGACGAGGGATTGCGCGGCCGCCGGCGGGGTCGCTTGACTGCCCCCGGCTGCGGTTTCGGCCGCTGCGGTCTTTGCCGCGGGCGCGGAGCCGGTCGGGCGCAGGACCACTCCCGCATCGGCCACTGGGGTGCCGTCGGGTTCCAGCACGCGGGTACGCAGGTTGGCCTGCTGGCTGGCGGGGAGGTCCGCCGCGGGGCCTTCGGGGGCGGCCACAGCGGGGGCGGTGCCCGCGGGGGCTCCGTTGGGGGTGGTGGCGGGGGTGGTGGCGGGGGTGGTGGCGGGGGTGGTGGCGGGGGTGGTGGCGGGGGCGTCGCTGGCGGTGGCCGGGGTGGCCGCCGCGCCAGCGGGGGCCTGAACGGGTCCGAACGGGCTGGTTAGCGCCGGGCCAGCGTGTTCTGCAAAGGCCGAAGGAGCGTGTACGGACGACGGGCTGCCGGAGGGAGCGGATGCCGTCGAAACGGCGCCGGCCAGGCTGGAATCCGCCGATCCGGACGCGGGCGCGTTTTCCGCAAGGGGTCTAGAACCATCCCCAGCCCCCACCCACCCGGGGAAGTCGTTCGGCGCGGCCATTGGTTGCACTTTTTCCGCGATTTCCGCCCGCGCACCCCCTGCGGCCTCGACGGCGGCCTCGTTTTGGCCGGAGCGGGGCGCCTGCAGGACGATCGCTAAGAGGGTGACGCCGAGGGCGACAGGTAAAAGGATCAGACGGGAGCGCATAGGACAAGCGGTGGGACGGGGCCGAAGACCGACTGCACCCGGACGGGCTCCACGGGTCAAGGTCGCTCCGCGCGCGCAACCCCGGCGCGGGACGGGCGATCGAGCGGGCGGATCGCAACTGGGGCTGGCACGGCCGGCGCGCACAACCCATCCTCGTCGTCCCCATGGCCGCCAAGCTCCCCGCCACACCGCCGGTCCGACCGACCGGCGCGCCGCTCGGCGGTGGCTCGAAGCGCTCGCCGTTCGACTCGCGCCACACCCTGGTGCTGCTGCTCGTCGCCTTCGGGCTCTTCGCTTGGCAGTTCCACGTGCAGTTGGGCACGTCGGAGGTGGCGCGGCTCGAGGACCCCGCGCGCACGGCATCGCAGTTCACCGAATCGTTCTTCGAGTTGACCGCGAACATGGTCACGCCCGAGTTGACGCCCGAGGTCCGCGCCGCCGCCGCCAAGGCGCTCGGCAGCGTGCGGGACCAGCTCAGCGAAGCCGCAAGCGCAGCGGACGGGGCGCGCGCCGTAACCCTGGCCCGGGACGCCCACGAACTGGGCATCCGGGCGCTGGTGCTGGAGGCGGACGGGGCCGCGCTGCGCCGCGCCGCCCCGTCGCGCGCGAGCGACGGGGACGAAGACGACCTGGACGACCCCGCGGATGTCGGCCGTACGGACCGGCGCGTCCAGGATCTGCTCATTTCCTACGCGCGCGAACAGCGGAACGACCCCCTTTTGGACGCCGTCCTGCGCGTCCATTTGCCCGGCGGCCCGAGCGCGCCGGACGCGGGGCCCGATTCCAATCGGACGCCGGTGCCGCGGGGTCAAATCGAAGCCGCCGAGGAACTCGCCGGCACGACGTCGGGGGACCTCCTGCTCGCGGGGTTGCTCCGCGCCGACGGTCGGCCACAGGATGCCGCCGCGGTCGACGCTGCGCGTGAACGGCGTGCCAAGCAGCGTGGAGAACGCTTGACGCGCTTTTCCATCCTCGCCGTCGCGCTCGCCCTCGTGGGCGCTGCCGCCCTGGTCGCATTCGGATTCCGCGGCCCCGCCAGCCAGCGACTGGGCCGCGCAGAATTTCCTCCCGGCGACAGCGCCGCCCTCGGTCTCGACCTCTTTGCCCGCGCGCTTTTCGGGTTCCTCGCGGTGTCCTTCGCGGTCTCGGCGTTGGCCGAGCAACTGGGTGCGAAGCCGCCCCTCGGCGCGACGGGACCGATCGCCTGGGGCGCCCTCATCGTCTTCGCCCTGCGCTACGTCGGCCCCGGCTGGCGGCGCACGGTCGCGAGTTTCGGATTGCCCCTGGGGAAGAGCGCCCTCCTGCGCCTCGCACCGTTCGTCCTCGCAGTGTTTGCGGTGCAGTCGGTGGTTTTTGTCGCCCTAATGCTCCTGTCGGGACTCGGGTTAGGAGGCGAGAACAGCCTGAACGCCACCACAGAGTTGTGGCTGATCGGCACCGACCTCGAACGGTTAGGCCTCGCCCTCGAAGCCGTCGTCTGGGCGCCGCTGTTCGAGGAACTCGCGTTCCGGGGCCTGCTGTTCGGAGCGCTGCGCTCGCGGATGACGTTCACCGGAGCCGCGCTCAGCAGTTCGCTCTTGTTTGCCGCCGTCCACCCCTACGGCGCCCCGGGTCTCGTGGGCCTGACGTGGCTCGGCGTCGTCTTCTGTTGGAGCTACGAGCGCTCGCGCTCCCTGTGGCCCGCGATCATTGCCCACGCGCTGCACAACGGCGCAACACTTGCCTTCTTGGGCCTCATGCGCTGAGGCTCCGTGGCGGTACGCTGCGCCCATGGCGTCGCGCGAACCCGATCCCCAAGGCCCGCGCCTCCTGGTGATCGGCGACATTCACCTGGGGCGCAGGCCGTCCCGTCTTGCGCCCGAGCGGCTCGACGAGCTCGGGCTCGTCGCCCGCGACCTGGGTCCCGCGGCGGCGCTTGCGTCCAGTGTGTCCTTCGCCATCGAACAGCGGGTCGACGCCGTGCTCCTCGCAGGCGATGTCGTGGAGGACGACGAGCACTTCCTCGAGGCCTACGCGCCCCTGCGCGACGGCGCCCGCCGCCTCGTGGAGCACGGCATCGCGCTTATCGCAGTCGTCGGCAATCACGATACGAAGGTGCTGCCGAGGCTCGCCCAGGATGTTCGGGGGGTCCATCTTTTGGGCGCGGGTGGGCGTTGGGAGAGCGCACTGGTGCACCGCGGCGACGTGCCGGTCGCGCGCATCCTCGGTTGGTCGTTCCCAGAGCGGCGCCACACGTCTTCGCCGCTCGACAACTTCCCCGCGGCTTGGGCCGCTGGAGCGTTCGACGACGGCGTGCGCACACCCATCGCGACGTTGGGGCTTTTGCACTGCGACGTCGACGCCAGCGCAAGCCACCACGCGCCAGTGCGTCGCGCGGCGCTCGCAGAACTCAACCTTCCCTTCGCTCTCGGGCACGTGCACAAACCGGATGCGCTCGACGGGCCCGCGCCGCTGGGTTATCTGGGCTCGTTGTGCGGTCTGGATCCGGGTGAACCCGGCCGTCGCGGGCCGTGGTTGTTCGAAGCAGAGCAGAAGGGCTGGCGCACGCGCCACATTCCGCTCGCGCCGGTGCGCTACGACGTTCTCGACGTTGACGTGAGCAGTGCGCAAAGCGCGGAAGACGTGGAGTCGCGATTTCTGGCCACCGTCGAAGCACACGCCGCGGACTTGGATCGAGACGGGGACAGCGCGCGAGCTGTCGTGGTGCGCGCCGTTTTGATCGGACGACGTGTATTGGATGCGCTCGGCATCGCCGCCGCGCTGGCACGCCTCGCTGCATGGCGCGGCGCACACTTTGGCGCGCGTGCATACCTGTTGGACACCGTGCGCGACGGATCGCGACTTGCGCTCGACCTTTCTGCTCTTGCACAGGGCGACGATCCACTTGGACTTTTGGCCCGCCGTGTGCTCGACCTCGAGCAACGCACGGAACAGGGCCGAATGTTGATGGCGCGTGCGCGAGCCCGTTTGGGCATGGCCCTCGAGGACGAGCGCCGCCAGGCGTTTGCCGCGCTAGACGAGGATGGTTTGGCCGCGCTGCTCTCTTGCGAAGCGCACGCGGCGCTCGAGGAACTCGACAGCCAGCGGAGTCGCACGCCGTGAAGCTGCGTTGCGTCGAACTGAGCGGCCTGCCCGGCCTCGAGCGCACGCTTCTACTCGGCGATCTGCCCGCAATCGGCGCGGTGGTGCTCGGCCCGAACGGTTCGGGCAAATCAAGCCTGTCGCGTGGCATCGCCGATTTGATCTGGGAGCGCCGCGAAGCGCCCGGTGTGGGCCGCGCCGCGTGGTTGGCGCACGGCGGCGCGCTTCAATCTTCCTACGGCCCGGGGCAGCGTTTGCGGTTTGAACCGACCGCGCCCACGCTGCCACCCGCGCGTTTCGCGCGCCTTTATTTCCTCGATTTGGAGGTTTTCCACAGCGGCGCGGGCCGCAAGGACCTCGAAGCGGAACTGCGCCGGGAGCTGCGCTCGGGTTACGACCTCGCGGCGGTTGGTGCAGCCGTGCGGGAACCGTGGCGCACCGCGCGACCGTTGCGGGCGGCGCGGCGTGTACTCGACGATGCGCGCCGTCAACTCGCAGCCCAACGCACGACCCAGCGCGCGCTCGACTCGGAACGCGCGCGCTTGATCGGCCTCGAAACCGACCGCCGCGCCGCGGAAGCCGCGCGGGAGGATTTGCGCGCGCACGAACGCGCACTGGCGGCGCTCAAAGCCGCGGACGCACGCGACGCCGCGGCACGCGTTCTGGCGGAACTGCCCGCCGCCGCGCGGCGCTATTCACCCGAAGACCCGGAGCAACTCGCGACTCTCGAACGCACGATTGCGGATGCCCAGACCGCGCGGACGACGGCATCGGCGCAGCGCGACACACACGAACAGACGCTTGCGCAACTGCGCGACGTCGACGGCCTCGCCGCGACCGTCGAACGCATCGACCTGCCGAACCTTGCCCGCGCGCTCGAACAGGAGAACGCGCGTGTTGAGGCCGTCGAGGAAAAGCTCGACCAACTGTTTGCGGGCCAGGGCCCCGCGCTGCTCGAGCCTGAACAGATCGCTCACCTCGACGTTCTTTTGGACACCGCGGAGCGCGCGCAGGTGGCGCACCACGCGGCGTGCGAGCGGCTCGAGCTGTTTGATGCGCAGCGCGACGGAGCGCAGCCTGCGCTGGACCCACGCGCGCTGCGCGATGGCGAAAACGCGCTGTCGCGCTGGTTGGAGGCGGACGTGGGCGTGCAACAACGGCCGCGCACAGGCCTCGGTGCGGCGGTGGCGCTCGCCGCAGTGGCACTTTTGGGCGCGGCGGTGTTGTTTGCGGCCAACGCGCCGCTCGCGGGCGCGCTCGCTTTCCTGTGCGTGCTTGCGTTGTTGCCCCTCGCGTTTTTGCTCCTGCGACGCTCGCCCGACAACACCGCCGTGCGCACGCGTGAAGCCGACATCTTCGCGCGCACACAACTCGAACCCCCGGCGGAGTGGACCACACGCGCCGTCGCGGACCGGCTGGTCGAAGTGCGCGCGGAAATCAAAAACGCGGAACTTCAGGTCGCGCGCGACAGCGAGCGCACACGCGCGGCGCAAGCCATCGCCCGATTGGACGCTGCGGCGGGCGCCGCGAGGGCGGAGCGCGATCGTTTCCTTCTCGAGCTCGGCTTGCGCGCTCCGTCGGGTCCCGTTGCGGCTATGGAACTCACACGGCAGTTGCGCGCCGTCCTGGAGCTGCGCGCGGAGCTCGAGCAGGCGACCCGTCGCGCGGACGGAGCCCAACGCGCCCTCGGACAGGCGCGGCTCGCTGTTGAAAGGTGGCTCGCGGAGGTCGGCATCGCGCTCCCCGCAGGCGCCCTCGACGCGCAACGGGTTTTTGAGCGTGTGGAGCAACGCCGCCGGGAGCGGGAAGGAGCAGCGCAGCAGTGCGCGCAGGCGCGCGCGGAGCTTGCGCGGTGCGAGCGCCAACTGGAAACCGACGCTGCCGCGCTGCAGCGACTGTGCACGCGCCTTGGGATCGAGCCCGAGGGCGCGCGGGAGGCCGTCGCGGCACTCGCGCAACAGGCGCAGGTGTATCAGGCGCACGACCTCGAGCACCGCGCGCGGGAACAGGAACTTGCGCGTTCGGGCGTTTTGGCGCAGGCGATCGAGGCTTGGCGGACGCGGGGGGTCGACGCGATCGCAGCCGCCATCGCAGAGGCCCAGGAACGTGTCGAGGGGCGCGACGGAATTGTTGACGCCATCAAAGGCATCGAGGTGCGGATCGCGCAGGCCGAGCGCGACGATGCGTTTGAACGGGCGCTAGCAGACGAGCGCGCGCGGACGGAAGACTTGGAGCAGGCGACCCAACAGGGTTTGCGCGCCGCGGCCCTCGAGTTTTTGCTCGAGGATGTCGAGCATGAGCACGACGCGGTGCCGCGATCGCAGTTGCTCGCGCGCGCAGGTGTGCTGTTTGCCCGTTTCACGCGCGGGGATATGGCGCTGTTGCCCGCGCGCTCGACCCCCGGCGACGCACGCGATCGTGGTTATCGCATCGCCACGTCCCGCGGCGCCGAACGCGAACCCGCGCAGCTTTCGAGCGCGACCTTCGCGCAGCTCGAGCTTGCGCTGCGCATCGCCGTGATTGAACGTGTTGAGGAAGGCACCGAGTCGCTGCCGCTGTTCCTGGACGAGGTGTTGACCCATTCGGATCCGGCGCGGTTTGCGGCCATGGCGGACGCGCTGGCGGAACTCGCGCACAACGGTCGGCAGATTTTCTTTGCGACGTCGGACCCCGTCGATGCGCAGCGCTATGTGCGTGCGTTCGGGGATTCCGGCGCGTGGCCCGCCATCGTGACTTTGGATGGTTCGCGTCCCGAGCCGGTGCCGTTGGAACTTTTGCAGCTCGACGCACTTCCCGCGATCCCCGCGCCCGACTCGCTTTCGCCACAGGAGTACGCGGCCCGTCTGGGTGTTCCGCGGCTCAACCCGTTTGCTTCGGTCGATAACGTGCATCCCTATTACCTCTACCGGGACGCGCTCGCATGTGTGCATGCGCTCGCGCGCGGTAGGTTTGAGCACGTCGGTGCGTGTCGGCGGTTTTTCGCGACGGGGGGCGCAGTGGAGGGGGTCACGCGGGAGGAGTTCGAGCTGCGGTGCAGCGCGCTGGAAGCGACGCTGGCAGCGTTCCGTATCGGTCGTGCGGCGCCCTTCCCGCCCGAGTTGATCGAACAGGCCATTCCGAAGAGCCAGTTCCTTCACGACGTGGTCGCTTATGCCAGCATGGTGGGCTTCGACGGCCGAGCGCTGCTCGATGGGCTCGAACGCAAGGCCGGTCCGGAACTGCGGCGTCCCCAACGCGAAGCGCTCGAACAACACCTGCTTGACGGCGGGCACTTGAAGGACGAGCCAGCGCTGCCACCGCACGCGGTTGCGGCACGGGCGCTGGAAAACCTCGCCCTGGTGGACGGCGCGGCGCGCGAGCGTGCGGCGGCCTGGATCCACGGTTTTGTGGGTGCGCTCTTCAAACGTTCGGAAGAAGACGGGACCACGCGCACTGCGTAGGATGCCGCATGTGCCGAATCCCAAGCTTTCGCAGCCGAGTCCCCGCCAGCGTTTTGTTGCCGCCCTGCGCGGGGAATCCCAGTCGGCGCCGCCCGGTTGGATGATGCGCCAGGCGGGGCGATATTTGCCCGAGTACATGTCGGCGTCGGCGGGCCGGCCGTTCATGGAGCGGGTGCGCGATTCCGAGTTGTCGGCCGAGCTCACGCTACAACCGATCCGCCGTTTCGGGATGGACGCCGCCGTGGTGTTTTCGGACATCCTGGTGCCACCCGCGGCAATGGGGATTGACGTCCAGTTCATCGAATCGAAGGGTCCGGTGCTGTCGCCGCCCGTGCGGGATGCGGCGGCAGTCCGCGCGCTACGCCCGTTCGACCCCGCTCGGGCGACCGACTTTTTGGCGGAAACCTTGCGCCGGGTGCGGCAGAGTTTGGGCGACGAGCGCGCGTTGATCGGTTTTTGCGGCGCGCCGTTCACCACCGCGAGTTATTTGATCGAGGGTGCGTCGAGCAAGAGCTTCGAGCGCACCAAGTCGATGCTGTACGGGCAGCCAGCGCTGTTCGACGAGCTCCAAGCGCGGCTCGTCGATGCGCTCGGCCCGTACCTGGCCATGCAAGTCGCGGCGGGGGCCGACGCGCTGCAGATCTTCGATTCCTGGGGCGGAGCGCTCGACCGCGAGACCTACGCGCGCGCTGTTCTGCCGCACCTGACACGCCTCGTCGCGGGCGCGCGCAACGAGGGAGTGCCTGTGATCGTCTACGCCAACGGCGGCGACCACTTGCTCGAGGTGTTGATGGACTCCGGATGCGATGCGGTGTCCTTGGATTGGCGCACCGCACCGGCGGACGCACGTGCACGTTCGGCAGGGCGGGTGGCGCTCCAAGGCAACCTCGATCCCACGGTGCTTTTTGCGGGGCCCGACGCCACACGCGCGGCGGTCACGACCCTGCTCGATCGTTTCCGCGGCCAGCCCGGATACGTGTTCAATGTGGGCAGCGGCCTCCTGCCCGGCACTCCCGTCGAAAGCGTCGCCGCTGCATTCGAAACGCTGCTCGCGCGGCGTTGAGAGCCGGGACTTCCGCCGGCGGTCAGCCCTGCACCTGCACGCGCTTTTGAGCGCTCTGCCGTCGCAGGGTCTGCAGCAGAACGCGCCCCGGGCCGCGCAGCCGCGTCATGAACAAGCCTTCGCCGCCAAATAGGCTGCGCAGGCAGCCGCCGACGGCTTGCACGTCGTAGTCAACACGCTCGTCGAACGCGGCGAGGTGGCCGGTGCTGACGAAGAGCTCTTCTCCGGGTAGGAGGACACGCTCGTCGAAGTCGCCGCTGCCGTGGATCAGGGCGGTGCCACGTCCGGACACACGTTGGAGGAAGAGCCCCGCCCCGCCGAAGAGCGCGGCGCCCGCGCGGCGGGCGATGGCGACATCGATGTCGACCGCGTCGCCAAAGGCTGCGACGAAGGAACCGCGGGTGGCGAGGACGGAACCGTTGCCGAGATCCCAGGGCATGATCTTGCCCGGTTGGCTGGCGGCGATGTCCGCGCGGTCGGAGCCTTCCGCCAGGAGGTGGACAAGCGCGGCGCCCGCGCCGGAGAGGGTGCGCCGAACCGCACCGCCGAGGCCGCCGGGCACCCGCAGGGTCCAACGCAGTCCGGACGAGTGGGACATGAGGCCGCCGCGGCTCGCCCAGGCGACGTCACCGGGCTCGAACTCGAGGCGCGCGACCTGGGCGAGGTCGCCGTGGATGGTGCATTTCATGGCAAGCGCGCGTGGTGGGTTAGGTCGGGGTGGGCGGATTTTTTGAAACCGGAACGGGGTCAGTGCGGTCTCGGGTGGGTGGAGGGGGCCCACCAACCTAACGTCGTGGGCGATGCGGGAAGCGCGGCCATCGCCTGCGGCCCTTCGCCTATATGCTTCACCCGTTCCACCGGCGCGCGCCGCCCGTGCACGCTCCAGCGTCGCCACCCCGTTGAAAACACCGGCCACCCCCGAACCGCTGCTCGATGTCCTCGTCGTCGGCGCGGGGTTGAGCGGGCTCACGGCCGCGTTCGAGCTCTCAGAACGTGGCGCCGACGTCGTCGCCCTCGACGCGGCCCCCACCGCCGGCGGTGTCGCCACATCGCGTCGCGTCGGCGACTACCTCTTTGAAGCGGGCCCCAACACGGTCCCCGCATCCGCGCGCGAGTTGCGCGAACTCGCGGGTCGCCTCGGGATCGCCTCGCGTCTCGTCGCAGCCGACCCGTCGGCGCGCACGCGCTACCTGTGGTTTGGCGGCCGCCTCGTGCCGCTGCCCGGCGGGCCGCTCGGCTTGCTCACCACACCCCTTTTGTCCGCCGGCGCGAAATTGCGCGTGGCGAGCGAACCCCTACGGCGCTGGCGGGCGCCGGAAGCGGACGTGACCGAGCCCTCCCTCGGCGGGCTTCTCGACGAGCGCATCGGCGTGGAGGCGTCGAACCTCTTCGCCGGAGCCTTCGTTCGCGGTGTTTATGCGGGCGACCACCGCCAGCTCGGCGCCCGGAGTGCATTTCCGCGGCTGTGGTCGATGTTGTTAGACGGTGGCGGCCTGGTGCGTGGCGCGCGTCGGGCTGCTGCGGCGCCGCGGCCCCCCTCGGCCCCCGGCCCGGACGTGCCCGCCTCGCGCTTGCTGTCTTTCCCTGAGGGCTTGGGCGAGCTCGCCACGGCCCTCGCAGACCGACTCGGCGCACGCCTTCGCACCGGGTGCCGCGTCGACGGCATCACGCGGGAGCCCTCGGGCTGGCGCGCAACGTTGTCCGGTGGAGGCTCCCTACGTGCACGGGCGCTTGTCCTTGCGCTCGGCGCTCGCGCCGCCGCCGCACTGATTGCCCGCGCGGGCTTGGGCGAACTCGCCGAACGCCTCGCGGCCCTCCCGACCCGCGGGATTCGCCTCGTGCATCTGGGGTTCGCACCCGGCACCCTGACACTGCCCCCGGGTTTTGGTTACCTCGTGCCCCCGCCAGAGGCGCTCCTTCGCCGCGGGGGATCGGCCGCCGCTCCCGCGGCCCTTGGCGCTCTTTTCCCCTCCAACCTCTTCCGCGGACGCGCGCTCGCGGGCGGAGCCGCGGTCACGTGCTTTTTCGCCGAAGATTGGGCCCGGGGTTCGAGCCCTGAGCAACGGGCCGCGCTCGCCCGGCGCGATCTCGCGCACGCACTCCGGCTGCCGGCCGCCCCCGAAGCCGAAGCGTTTTGGTGCGTGGATTGGCCCGGTGCGATTCCGCAGTACGCCGTGGAGCACGGGGTGCGGATCGCGGGTCTCGAAACGGAGCTCGCTGAGCGTGCCCCAAGATTGCACCTCGCCGGTAGTTACACTGCGGGGCTGGCGGTCAACCAGGTCCTCGCCCGCGGCCGCGCGGTCGCCGCGCAGATCCAAGGGGCCGCGAGCGCGCCGCCCACGCCGTGATCCAAGCCCTCGTCGTCCTCCTGCCCGTGGTGTACGCCGCGGCCGCCGCACTGGCTCTGATCGAGTTCAGCACACTCGGCGCAGGCGGCGGAGCGCGCACACCCGGACTGCCGTGGCGTGTCGGTGCCTACGCGGCCGCGCTCGCCCTACACGTCGCCCTGTTCGCCGCCCGCGCAGCGAGCGTAACCGGGACACCCAGCTTCGAAGGCTGGTGGGCCATTTCCGCCCTCGCCTTCGCGGTCGCGACGTTGCACCTCGTGGTCGCTGCGCGCCAGGGGACCAGCGGCACCGACCCGATCGTGCTCACGACGGTACTCGTGCTGCAACTCGCGGCTTCGGCGTTTGCACCGCTCGACACTTCCGTCGCGCCCGACCGGCCCATCCCGTTCTACCTGCTTCACGTCACTTCGATCCTCGTGGCGAGCGCCGCGCTCGTCCTGTCGGGCCTGCACGGTTGCCTCTACCTGATGCTGTTCCGCCAGATGCGGCAGCGCCGCCTGGGCAACCTCTTTGAGCGCCTGCCATCACTGCACCTGCTCGCGCAGCTCATGCGCCGCACGGCCCTCGTCGCATGCCTGCTTCTGCTGCTGGGCTCGAATGGCGGTATCTGGTGGGCCCACGCTGCCCAGATCCCCGGTTTCACCTACGGCGATCCCGTGGTAATCCTTTCGCTCCTGCTCAGCGTGTACTTCGGCGCCGTGGCGTTCTCGCGGCGCATCCCCGGCCTCACGGCGCGGCGCGCGTCCTTTGCGGCGGCCGTCGGCCTGCTCTTGCTGATCGCATCCCTCGGGCTGTTCCTCGCGGAGTCGAACTTCCATTGGACGCGCTGACGCCGAGCCTCGCCGGGGAGCTGATGCTGGTGGGTGTCTCCCACCAAAGCGCACCCCTCGACGTGCGCGAACGCTGTGCCGTGCAACCCGATCGCCTTGCGGGTTATCTTGCAGCGCTGCGCGCGCTCGACGGAGTCGAAGAGTGTTTTGTGCTTTCCACCTGCAACCGCACGGAAGTGCTGGTCGCCGGGCGCGTCGACGAGCGCGTCGAAAAGCTGCTCCTTGAACTGTTTTTCCGCGCAGCGAGCCCTCCACAGCTCTACACCCACCGCGGACTGCACGCGCTGATCCACATGTTCCGCGTCGCTGCGGGCCTGGACAGCCTCGTTTTGGGCGAGAGCCAGGTCCTCGCACAGATCAAAGATGCGGCGGCCGCCGCGCGTGCCGCCGAGGGTCTGGGTCGGCGCCTTGCCCCGCTTCTGGACCAAGCGCTGTCGGTCGGTCGTCGTGTGCGCAACGAAACGGCCATCGGCCTTGGAACACTTTCGGTTGCACGCGTCGCGATCGACGTTGCCGCGCAGGTGTTCGGTGGATTCACTGATTGCCGCGCGTTGATCGTCGGAGCGGGCGAAACGGGGATGCTGGTCGCGCAGCATCTCTTCAGCGCCGGCGTGGGCTCCTTGGTGTTCGCGAACCGCAGCCAGGATCGCGCCGCCGCGGCCGCCGAGCGGTTCGGAGCGCGCGCCGTCGAACTCTCCGCCATCGGCCAGGAACTTGCGCGCGCCGACTTACTCGTGGCCTGCGTGGATGGCGCCGGTCACCTCGTTCGGCTGGAGGACTTCCCAAAGCGCCTCGATTCCCGCGATCGGCCGCTGCTTGTCATCGACCTCAGCGTCCCGCGCGCGATCGAGGCGACGGTCGCGGGGCAAGCGGGGCTCTTTTATTACGACCTCGACGACCTGGCGCGTGTTGTCGACCGCAACCGCGCGGACCGCGAAAAAGCGACCGAGGGGACCGCGGAAATCCTGGTCGCCGAGGTGCACAAGTACCTTTCCCTGCGCAGCTACGCGGCCGCCGCGCCGGCCATCGCGGAGCTCCGCGCGCGATTCGACAGTCTGCGCGAGCAAACGCTCGACGAGGTCGTCGGCGAGCGCTCGACGTCGGATCACGTGCGGCTCGCGCACGAACTGACACGGCGCCTGCTCGATGCAGCGCTCGCGCACACCAAGGACACGATCCGACGCTCGCGCAGTGCGGACGAACTCGACCGCGAGTACCAGCGCTACCTCGAAAGCCGCACACAAGCGGAAGAACGATGAACTTCGTGCTCGCCACGCGTTCCAGCGCGCTTGCGCTGTGGCAAGCCCGTGAAGTCGCGCGCGCGTTGCTGGAGTGCGACGCGCACGCGGCGGTGGCGCTGCTCGAACTGAAGGCGAGCGCTGACGTCGACACCACCACGGCGCTCGAACGTTTTGGTCGTACGGCGTTGTTCACCGCGGAGGTGGATCGAGCGGTTCTCGATCGGCGCGCCAGCGCCGGTGTGCACAGCCTCAAGGACGCAATGACGACCCTCGAGCCGGGCCTCGAGTTGGTTGCGGTGCTCGCACGCGGACCGGTGGAAGACGCCCTCGTCACGCGCGACGGACGCGGCATCGACGACCTCGAACACGGCGCGCGGATCGCCACCGGCTCGCTGCGCCGCGCGGCGCTGTTGCGGGCCGCGCGGCCCGACCTGGAACTTGCCCCGCTGCGCGGCAACGTCGCGACGCGGCTGGCCAAGATCGGACACGCGGGTATCGACGGCATCGTGATGGCGCGCGCGGCCCTCGTGCGGCTCGAACTCGACCATCTGCCCCACAGCGTGCTTCCGCCTGAGCGCTTCGTGCCCGCGGTTTGCCAGGGGATCGTCGGCGTTGTTGCGCGCGCCGATGACAAGGACGCAGCGCAGCGTTTTGGCGCGCTCTCCCACAGCGAAACGTTTGCGCTCGCCACCGCCGAGCGTGCGTTCTTGCGCGCGCTGCGCGGGGGCTGCAACGTGCCCGCGGGGGGCTGGGCGCGTTTGTGCGGCGGCGGCATCGAGCTGCGCGGCACCGTGCTTTCGCCCGATGGCAGCCGCAGCGTCGACGCCGTCATGTCGGGGCCGCTCGACGCGGCCGAAACACTGGGTACTACGCTGGCGCAGCAGCTTTTGTCCGAGGGTGCGGGCGAGCTGCTGGCCCTTGCGCGCCCGTGAGCGCGAAGTCCGTTCTCATCACCGGCCCGTCCGGGCGCGGAGCGGTGTGGGCGGACGCCGCGCGGGCCGCGGGTTGGGAACCGCACGTGTGCGAGTTGTTAGACATCAAAATCCACGCGATCCCGGCGCCGCGACCGCGTCCCGATTGGGTGGTTGTGGCGAGTAAAAACGCGCTCCACGCGCTGGAGCCCCTGCGCGCTGCGCTGCGCGGTGTGCGCTGTGCGTGTGTGGGCCGGCCGAGCGCAGCGGCGCTCGAGCGCATGGGCCTTGTCGCCGGCATCCCGCACGCGGTCGATGCTGCGGATCTTCTGGCCCGGTTGACGCCGCTCCTGAGCCCCGGGATTCGCATCCTCGCCCCGCGTGGATCGCGCTCGGACGAGCTCGCACGCGCGCTCGCGGCCCTGGGCGCGCACGTCGATGCTCCGATCGCCTATACAAGCCACACGCGCGTGCAAACCGCCCCCCTGCCACACGCCGACGCGGTGTTTTTTGCGAGCGCCTCCGGTGTGGCGGCGTGGTGCGAACACCGATTGCGCGGGGGTGCCCCTGTGGGTCCCCCTTCTGCAGGGCTCGCCCTCGGCCGCAGCACCCGACGGGAGTTGGATCGCCGATGCACGCTCGAACCGGGCCTCTTCGACCCTATCCTCGAACTGCCGCGGCCCGAACCCAACGACCTCTGTGCGCTCCTGCGACACCTTTTGACGCTTCCATGAACGCCGACCAGCCCTCGACTTCGACCCGCGACCCGCGGCCGCGCTCCAGCGCACTCTTCGAGCGCGCGCAGCGCCTGATCCCCGGCGGCGTCAACAGCCCGGTCCGCGCATGGAAGGCGGTCGGCGGAACGCCGGTGCACATGGAGCGCGGCGTCGGTCCCTACGTCCACGACGTGGATGGCAACCGCTACATCGACCTTGTGATGAGCTACGGGCCGCTGCTGCTCGGGCACGCACCCGCGGAAGTCACCGCTGCCATCCGCGCCGCCGCCGAGCTCGGCACGACCTTTGGCGCGCCGACCGCTGGGGAACTCGCGCTCGCGGAATCCATCGTGGCGGCCGTGCCGTGTGTCGAGCGCGTGCGCCTCGTGAACTCGGGCACGGAGGCGACGATGAGCGCCCTGCGCCTCGCGCGTGCACACACGGGACGCGACAAGATGATCAAGTTCGACGGCTGTTATCACGGCCACGGCGACTCGTTCCTCGTGAAGGCGGGTTCCGGCGCGCTAACACTTGGAGCACCCGATTCGCCCGGCGTGCCCGCAGTGCTCGCGGCGCTGACGCTGATCGCCGACTACAACGACCTCGTGTCCACTGAGCACCTCTTCCAGGCGCACCGCGGCGAGATCGCGGCCGTGTTCGTTGAGCCCGTCGCGGGCAACATGGGCTGCGTGTTGCCTGAGCCAGGTTTCCTCGCCGGCCTACGGCGCCTGTGCGACGAACACGGCGCGGTGCTCGTGTTCGACGAAGTGATGACGGGTTTCCGCGTCGCGCGCGGCGGTTACATGGAGCTGTGCGGCGTGATGCCGGACCTGGTCACGCTGGGGAAGGTCATCGGCGGCGGGCTGCCGATCGGCGCCTACGGCGGTCGGGCCGAGCTCATGCAGCAGGTCGCGCCCGCCGGGCGCATGTACCAAGCCGGCACCCTGTCCGGGAATCCGATCGCCGTGGCGGCGGGGATGGCCATGCTGAGCGCCCTGAGCGACGACGGCGTTTACCGCGACCTCGAACGCGCCGGCGCGCGTCTCCAGGCCGGGCTCGAAGCCTCCGCGCAGCGCAACGGTGTGCCGCTGTGGGTGGGGCGCCAGGGCTCGATGGTGTGCCCGTACTTCTCGGCCCGCCCGGTCACGCGCTTCCAGGACGCGCTCGATTCGGATCGGGAGCGCTGGGTGCGGTTTTTCCACGGGATGATCGCGCGCGGGGTCCACCTGCCTCCGTCGCCCTTCGAAGCGTGGTTCCTTTCCACCGCCCACGACGATGCGGTCGTGGATGCCCTGGTGGCGGCGGCGGACGGCGCGCTGGCCGCGTCCTGAGGACGGCCGTCCGGACCGCGGTTGCCCCGCACCGCGCGGGGCGCGAGACTAGGGTCATGTCCGTCCCCACGCCCATCGTTTCCCCCGCCGTGCGAGCCGCATTCGACGACGCCGCGGCGACCCTTGAGGCTTTTTGCCGCGATCCGCTCGGCCTGGCGCGCGTCGACCGGTTCGTCGAACTCGTGCATGGCACGATCACGCGCGGAGGCTTGCTGATGGCCTGCGGCAACGGCGGGAGCATGTGCGACGCAATGCACTTCGCCGAGGAATGGACCGGGCGATTTCGCGGCGACCGTCGCGCGATCGGGGCCATCGCCTTCAGCGATCCGAGTCAACTGACCTGTATCGCCAACGATTTTGGCTTCGACGAGGTCTTTGCGCGCTCCGTCGAGGCCTACGGAAAGCAGGGCGACCTTTTGGTCGCGATTTCGACGAGCGGCAACTCACCGAACATCCTGCGCGCCGTGGCGGTCGCGAAGGAGCGCGGCATCACCACCGTCGGCCTGCTGGGCAAGGGCGGTGGCAAGTTACTAGGCGCGGTCGACCACGCCGTCGTGGTACCGCTCGCAACGAGCTCCGATCGCATCCAAGAGGTGCACATCAAGGTGCTGCACACCGTGATCGAAGCCGTCGAGCGGCGGCTTTTCCCTGAAAGCTACCCGGCGAGCTATCCACCGGATTGAGCCGACGGTCAGATGGAGTCGAGACCCCAGACGAAGGGTTTGAGCGGGAGTTCTGTCGCAACCAGGCCGGTTGCTGCGCGCGTGGCGGCCAGCGTTTCGCTTACTCCACGCGGCCCGCACAGCACGTCTAGCACCTGCGCGCCGTCGAGCAGTGTTGCGCCCCGCGGGCCCGTCCAGCGCCAGCGCGAAAGTCCGTCGCGGCTCGAAAGCTCGACGTCGACTTGACCCCCGCCGCGCGCGACCAGCAGTTCGGCGATCAGGCGCGCGGGTCCGACGCCGGGCAGCACTTTTGCGAGCCCGAGGAAGCCGCGATGGACCGCAGCACCCGCGGTCGCAAGCGCGTCGATCACCGCGAGGCCGTCATCGGGCGCCATCACGACCACCTGTTGTGCGCCTGACCGGGCAAACGCTTCCTTGAACAATCCGAGGGCCGCCGCGGTCCCCCCGGCCCACTCGTGGACGACATTTTCGAGGTCGCGACCGCGTCCGAGGCACGCGTAGGCCACGGGCGTCCCCGCTTCCTCGGCCACGAGCACCTGCATGCGCGGGCAGCGCAGCAGCGCCGCGGTCTCGTCCGCCGTGCGGTCGACACGCGAACTGTGGGTGGAATAGAGCCGGTGGATCGCCGCGGCATCGGCGGGCGTGGCCGCGCGCACCAATCCCCAACAAGGAAGTGCGGACACAACGGTGGGGTCGAGCACGGCGTCGACCTCGCTGCCGATCGGGCGATACCCGCGCGCGAGGTAGAAGCGCGGATCCTCGGCCCACAACAGCGCGATCGCAGCGCCACGCTCGCACAGCCACCGTTCGGCCGCGCTGAGCACCTGGCTCGCATGACCGCGGCCGCGCTGGGTGCTCTTCGTCGCCACAGATCCGATCAGGCCAATCGGAAGCTCCACGCCGGGGAGCAACACCCGCCGGGTGATGACGGCACAGGAGGAGTGCACGTCATCGCCGTCTTCAAGGACAACAAGGCGCCCATCGAAACCCGGACGGAAGATCAGCGGATACTCCGCTGCCAACTGACCGCCCGCGTCGAACACCGTCTCCATCAACGCGAGAGGACCACTGACATCGGCTTTTAGCTGTGCATTCACGGTTGTACCTCTTCGGACTTCTGACGCAGTTCTTGACGGTACGCTTCGAGGAGCTGAGCTCCGAGTTCGAGTGCGTTCTCGAGGCTGATCCGCGCATCGCGCACGGCGCGGCCCAGACCCTGGGCGTCACCCACTTCGCGTTCCGTGCGCTCGAGTGCATGCGTGTTGAACTCAAGCCGTTCGAGGAGCGCGTGGAACCCGGGGTTTGCGGCGGGCGGGACGGCGGCGACCGGCAGCGCATGCGCGGCGGCCGGGCGGATCGGGATGCTGCGGGGTTCCATGACTGTCGTCATCGGATGAAGTCCGCGGGACTAGCGGATAAAGTCGAGCAAACTGCGTTGGATCAGCCGCACTCCAGTGGCCTGCGCGAGCTGCAGAGTGCTTTCAGCGCGGCTCATCTCCAGCACGACGCTGGTGTAGTCGGCGTCGCGCTGTTCGGAGATCAGCGAGGACACCTGCAACCCCACCGACTCGAAGCGCGAACTCGTGTTGGTCATGCGCGCGCTGCGGGCGCCGAGTACACCGAGCGACGAGAGGAGATTTCCGTGGTGTCGGTCGAGTTCGCCGATCCGCAGGTCGAGGCGACCTAACAGACCGTCTTGGTTGAGCGCATCGCCGTTGGCGAGGTCCGCCGCGATGCCGTCGAGGAGCTGGAACAGGTCGATCTGGCCCGCAAACTGCACAAGTTCCCGCCCGGCGCGCTCGACGGACGTCAAGTCGACGTGCAGCACGTTGCCGGTCGCCGGGTCTTCAAGACGCACGTTGTCGTCCCCCGGCCCGATCGCCACAAAAGGTCCACCGCCGATGCTGACCGATCCGGTTGCGGAAATGGACCCCGTGTAATCCGCTGCCGTGAACGCTGTGAGGTCGAGCGTGAGCGTCGCGCCCCCGCCCGACTGGAGCGTGAAAGCGGCGAGGTCCTCTGAGCCTGCGGAGGGCAGTGACTGCACCGGCCCATCGCCGAGTTGGATCGTACCTGCAGCCGCGTCGATCACGATCGCGTGGTCGCCAATCAACGTGCTCGCGCCCACGACCGCAGCGCCCAGCGCCAAAAGACCGCCGATGTCGAGAGTGTCCTGGCGCACTTCGAGCCACGACGTACCGGCGCCCTCCGAAGCTGTCGCGCCAGCGCCGGCCCCGGTCAAGCCGGCAAACGCGAGGCCGTCGGGTTCGACCTTGCCGAAGATCTCGAGCCCTGGAACGTTGATCGGGATGGTGACGCCGGAGCCGATGCGGATCTCCTGGTTGGCGTTGTCGCCCTGGTAGTTCACTTGACCGTTCGACGACAGGGCCCAGGGCGGTGTCGTGGTCTGAGTACCGCCAAACAGGTAGCGGTCCGCGGTGCGCTGGTTCGCGATCTCGATGAGCTGCGTGCGCAGGAGCGCCACTTGCTTGCCAAGCGCGGCGCGGTCCTGGTCCGTGATGGTGCCGTTCATTCCCTGCAGGACGAGGGAGCGCACTTCGGCGATCAACTTGGAGCCCTCTTCCAAGGAAGCGGCGGCCGCGTCGACGAACGTGAGGCCACCCGAAATCGCGGAACGGATGCGGTTCGTGTCCGAGAGCTGACGCTCAAGGGACAAAACCTTCGAGATGCCCGTCGGGTCGTCGGACGGTCGCAGGATGCGCAGACCGGAAGCGACCTGCTCCTGTGCGCGCACCAGGCTTGAAAAGTTGGTGCGCAGTCCGATCAGGACGCGGCGATAGGCGGATTCAGTGCTCACGCGCATGGCAGTCTCACAGGATTCGCAGAAGTTCGTCGTGCAGTTCGTTGATGACGCGGATCAGTTGCGACGCGCCGGCAAAAGCCTGCTCGAAGCGCACCATGTCGACGAGCTCTTCGTCGACGTTGACACCCGAGATCGACTCGCGCCGCAGCTCGAGACTCTCGAGCACCTTATTACTGGCTTCAGCGCCGCTCGCCACCGCGGCAACCTCGAAGCCGACATCGCCGATCAGGCCGCCGTAGGCTTCACCGAGCGTCGCCCCATCGAGGCCCGCGATACGCAGGTCTTCGACCCCGAGCAGGGAGAGCAGGATCCGGTTATCGCCCTCGGCACCCGTGGACGAGGCCGCGAGCAAACCGGGGTTCGATTCGATGTCCTTGCGGACCGCGATTGACGCCGCGTCGCTGCCCACGAAGTAGCCGTTCAGCCCGAGCGCCACCAGGGTGTCGGTGTTGTCGGAGTTTCCGACGACGTCCAGGGTCATGCGGTCGGCATCGGTCGCCGACAGTTCGCCGAGATGGAAGCTGACGGTTAGGCCGTCGCCCAGATCGAGCGCTTGCCCCGGCTGATAACCGTCGCCGACGAGCAAGGTTTTGACGAGCTCGCCTTTCGAGTTGAAAACGTCGACGCTGAGATCCGGCGTCGTGCCGATCGTGCCGTCTCCACTGGGAACGAACACGAGTTGGTCCGTCGACGTACCGGTGTACGCGCCTGCGATCGTCGGCGCGACGGCACCCAGCGTGCCTGTGAACGTGGAGCCGACCTTTGCGCCCAATCCGAGCGCCGTCGCCGCGCTGCCGCCCACGAGCTCGAAACTCTCGGACGGTCCCGCGCCCGCCGTCAGCAGGAACAGGCGTCCGTCGACGGATTCCGCCACCAAACCCGAAGCCTGGAAGCCGCTGTCGGCGTTCAGCGCCGCGGCGACCTCGGCAGCAGTGGCCTTGGCCGGATTCGCGAAGTCCGTCGCTTCGAACGCCACGTTCACGAGCGTGGAGCCGGGCCCGCCGGGCACCGCGAGCTGCAGGTCGTCGCCCGGCTGCACGGCGAAAGGACCGGCGAGCGAACCGCCGACCGCGGCTTTGGAACTGCCGAAGGTGCCCTTGCTGTCGGGCATAGTGTCGACGCGGCTCGAAAAGTCGAATCCGAAGCCCGCGTCCGCGATGATCTGGAGCCGCCCGAACGCATCGAGGCTGCCCGTCAGGTTCGGGATTTTATCGAACGCGCCTAGCAGGTCTCCGACCGTCGTCTTCGCGGCATCGATCGAGATTTTGTGTTTTGCGAGGGTGCCCGTGCTCGATTCGACGACGTTGACGTAGAAGTCGCCGCTACTGATATCGAAGGGCAGTCCCGAGCGCGAAAGAAGCTCGTCCTTCAAATCCCCGTCCTTGTCGAGGTCGACGATTTCGTTCGTGCCGATCAGCGATTGGAACGGCCCGCCCTCAGGGATGCCCTGGCTATGAATACGGTTGACCGCCAGGATCAAGTTTTTCGCGAGGCCGTCGATGCGCGTCAGGAGTCCGGGAACAAATCCGTCGCGCAGGTTCAAGAGCCCGCCCATGCGGCCGCCCTGCAACGGTACGAAACCACCTACACCCTGGATCGCGACACGCGGCTTGCCGCTGGGATCCCTGTCGATGGACATGGTCCGGCTCGTTTCGCGGTTGACGAGCACGTTGCCCGCGACCAGGACTCGCACCGCGCCGGTTTCGTCCTCTTGGGTGTTGATGTCCGCGAGTGACGCGAGATTCTTGAGCAACTCCTGGCGTTGGTCGCGCAGGTCGTTGGCTTCCAGGCCCGCCGCTTCGGCTTGGCTGATCTCGCCGTTCAGTCCAGCCACCGCATGGGCGATCTGGTTGACCTGCTGGGCGAGGATGCCGAGCTCGCGACCGACCTCGCCCTCGAGATTCGTGAGGCTTTTGTCGAGTTGACTGAAACGTGACGCGAGGTCAACTCCGGCCTGCACGGCCGCGGTGCGCAGGATCGGGTCCGCGGGATTGCCGGCGAGTTGGTTGAAGCCCGCGAACAGGCCGTCGATGGCACCACCGAGGCCGAATCCGCCGGGCTCGCCAAAAAGGCCTTCGATCTCCTGCGCGGTCCCCAATTGGGCGGCGAGGCTGCCACCCACCTGGATCTGGCCGAGGATGCGCCGTTCGAGCAACTGGTCGATCGTGCGTGTGATGCCGCGCACCTCGACGCCATTGCCGAGCATCAAGCCGCGCTGCCGCAGCGGATGCGACGCGGCCAGTTCGACGCGCTGCCGCGAGTAACCCGGCGTGCTCGCGTTCGCGATGTTCTGACCGACGGTGTTCAGCGCGTACTGCGCGGCCAGCAGCGCCTTCAGACCGGTATTGAGGCCGATGCGTGACATGTCAAGCTTGCGCGTCGAGCAGTGCGCCGCGCCCCTCTTGTTCTTCGTGCTTGGAGCCGACGATGGCGTTGAGCATCTCGTTCAGCACCGCGCGCTGCGCTTGTGCGACGAGCGCGATGCGGCGGCCGCGGGCGAGGGCCTGCTCACAAGCTTGGGTGAGTTCGCCACGCAAGCGCGCGATCCGCTGGCCGCTAGCGCCCATGCGCAGACCGATGCCACCTAACGTCAATGCGCGCTCCGACGTGCCCCATTCGCGGGCGAGCGCGCTGAGCAACTCGTGGCGAGTGTGGGCGCGTGTTGGCTCACCCTGGATCGCTTCCGAAACGGAGCGGGTCGCGCTCACGAGCGTTTCGGCGTCGGAGTCCGACATCGCAGCCTCCTGGACGTCGAGCAGCTCGATGAGCCGGCGTTTTGCGCCGATCTCCTCTTGGACCCAGGCCTCGAGGCGCCGGACGAGGTTGTGGGCGCGGGCCGACAGCGGCAGGTCGCGCGGGGCTTCAAGCTTCGGGTTCATGGTCACAGTAGCGGGGTGTTTTGGGGTGCGTCGATGTCGGCGGCGGGGGGCGGGCTCGCGAGCAAGGATCCAGGGCGCGGCAGGCCGGCGCGCAGAATGCCAACGAGGTCCATGGCGCCCGACGCAGCCACGGACTGACCAACGTGCTCGTCGAACCACGCTTCGTAGGTGTCCGCGCCCGGACCGGCGCCAAATGGGCCCTGGGGCAGCGTTTTGCGCATCTCCTTGACCAGCATCGACATAAAGAGCGCTTCGAAGCGCTGCGCGGCCTCTTCGACGTTGTCGCCGCTCAATTGCCGATCGAAGGTCGGGAGCTCGGCAAGGCGCGCCGCGGTCTGTGCGCTGGTCGCTTCCATCGCGGCCGCGAAGCCACGTGAGCTCGAATCACCTTGGATTCTCATTGGACGATGATCTCGGCGTGCAACATCCCCGACTGGCCCATCGCCTGCAGGATCTGGATCATGTCGAGCGCGCTGACGCCGATCACGTTGAGGACCTCGACCACGTCATTCAACGACGCCGCTCCGTTGATGATCGAAAGCTGCGCCTGTTCCTCGTCAACGAGCAAGTCGGTGCGGGGCAGGACTTGGGTCTCGCCTTCCGACTGGGGCCCCGGCTGGCTCGCCTCGGGTGTTTCCGCGATCGTGACTGTCAGGCTGCCCTTGGTGATCGCACCGCGGCCAATACGGACCTGCTCGCCCATCACGATCACGCCCGTGCGCTCGTTGATGACAACTCGTGAGGAGGCCTCGGGCTCGACGCGCAGTTGCAGGATGCTGTTGAGGTACGGAACGTGGGCTTCGGGCGGCAGGTCCGTCGGCACACGCAGTTGCACACTCATGTTGTCGAACGCGGACGCCGCACCGACAAAGCGTGCGTTGATCGCCTCGCAGATGCGCACCGCGTTGCCGAAGCTCGCTTTGTTCGGCTGGAAGTCGAGGTAGATCATGCCCTGGTCGCTGACGATCGTGCCGGGTACCTCGCGCTCGATCTTGCAGCCCAAGGAGATGCCCCCGACGGTGAGGTGGTTCTTCGTCACCGACGCCCCTTCGCCCGAGGCTGAGAACGCACCCGTCGTCACCGATCCGTAGGCCGTGCCGTAGACGTTGGCGCCCGAGGGGTCGGTGAGCTCCGCAAACACCAATGTTCCGCCCACGAGGCTCTCGGCGTCGTAGATCGACGAAACTTTCGCGTCGACGCGTCGACCCGGTTTGACTCCCGATGGCAAGGTCGCTTCAACCCACACCACCGCGACGTTGTTCGCCGTCAGGGACGACGCGTCGAGTTTGATATTGTGGGTGAGCATGAGGTTGGCGATGGCTTGGCGCGCCGGCAGACCGGCGTCTCCAGTGCCCCCAAGTCCCGTCACAAGGCCCACGCCGTGGATGACGTTGTTCTCGAGCCCGCGGATATCCACGAGGTCGGCGACCCGCACTTGGATGCTGCCCGTGGTGCCGCGAGCGCGGTCGAGCGCCGCGCGCGGAAGTTGGCGGTAACGGGCGCTCGACGCACGGAAGGGTTGGGTCGGTGCCTCGACGCCGCCGTAGCGTGGCCCGCGGCGCACGTCGAGTTCGAACTCCGACGCCACGGGTGCCACCACCGGTGCCGGTGTGTTGCCGATTTGATCCGGCGGTTGGACGGGCGCGCTCTGCGCGACGACAAGCAGCAATGTGGTCAACATGGGCGCGGCTCAAAAGGGCCAGATCCAGCCGATGAAGGAGTGCAGCCAACCGCCGAGGCCGCGCCGGTTGGTGCTGTTGGTCATCGGACCTTGGCCGATGTAGACAACCTTCGCGTCGGCGACCAGCGACGACTCGATGCTGTTGTCGTTGGCGACGTCGTAGCGCCGCACCATGCCACTGAACTCGATCAGCTTGACTTCGTTGTCGACGCGCAGCTCCCGTCGGCCGCTGATGACGAGGTTGCCGTTCGGCAGGACGTCGACGACCATCGCCGTCAGGCGAGTGTTGAACGCGCCGCGCTTTGAATAGTTCGCGGCGCCGGAGAACTCGTCGGTCGATTTTGCCGCCACCTGAGGCAAGGGGTTGAACAGGTCGGGCTTGATCGAGAAGGCCTCCAACTCGTAGTCGAGGGTAGTGCTTTTCTTGAGATCGCTGGATTCCTCGTTGATCAGGTTTGACTGCTCGGCGATGACAACCGTCAGAAGGTCGCCCGGCCGGCGCGCCGACTTGTCAGCGATAAGGCCCACGGGGCCTCGGCTCGCGTCGTAGATCGACCCGGGTCGGCTACCCTGGGCGCCCGCGGGCACGAGGGCCGCGGCGAGGATGGTGATGGCGGTGATGGCGGTTTTCATGGGGTTCAACTGCCGAGATCGATTTCCACGAGGTCGCGGGAACGCACGACTCCGACCAGCTCCGCTTTGCTGTCCAGTGTGACGACACGCACCCGGTCGCCGATGCTCGCCGTGTCGCGGGCGATACCCGCCACGCGCGCCTTGATGCTGCCCTTGCGCACCTGAAGCACGACAGAGCGCCCCTGTTCGATAGCGACCGGCCGGTGCACGTCGGGTGCGGCGACGATCGAACCGATCGGCATGTCGCGCACGGTCGTGGATCCAAACACCGCGTCCACCGGCAATGGCGCCCCGCGCTGGGTGGTTGCGCGCGGGATGCGTTTGCGTTCGAAATGTTCGTCCGTCAGGCGCTCGCCCGCACGCACGCTGCGCTTCAACACCGGCACGGTTTGCCAGACGCGGACGTCGTAGGTGGTCCAAAGGGTGCGGTAGGGTGTCCCGTCGACCAGCACCTGAACCGGTACGGAGAGCGCGCCGGTGGCGAGGTGGTCGCCCGGCAGTACGACGCGCACAACCGCCGCTTCGATCCCCGCGGGCACCAGCATGTCGCTGATCGGGGAGCTCAGCTCGTACGTCGCGTCCTGCGCTCCGATTAGGCGCGCCACTTCCGCGTCGGCGGCCTTGCGCAGGCGCGCGGCGGGGACACGCTCCACGAGGGGAAACACGCGGACGTTCGGCTGACCGCTGAGCGCGAATTCGATCTCAGGCAGGTCGCGCTCGAGTCGCGCACGGATCCAACCGTCGGCGATCACACGACTGTAGCCGGGTGCCGGCGCGTAACCGAGCGGGATGCGGCGCGCAGCCGCAACTAGCCCGGCGTCGTCGCCCGACACCGCGGCCACGTCGCCGAGCGTCAGTTCCGTGCCGCGGACCTTGGTCTCCATGGGGAGCACGACGGAGATGCCTCCGAGCAAGAGAGCTGCGAGTGTCATCATGATGGTTCGCGATCAGCGGACGAGGTTCGAGACTTGCTGCAACATCTCATCGCCGACGCGGATCGTCCGGCTGTTGACTTCGTAGTTGCGTTGGGCTTGGATCAGCTCAATCAGCTCGTCTACGATTTGAACGTTAGAGCGCTCGCGGAAGCCGTTGCGCAAGAATCCCATCCCATTCAGGCCGGGTGTCTGCGGCGTCGCGATGCCCGAGCTGAGCGTTTCCGAGAACAGGTTGCTGCCCACGGCCTTCAGGCCGGCGGGGTTGGCGAACCGGATCAGGAGGACCTGGCCCGCTTCTTTCGTACCACCCCCCGCCTGGGTGACGGTGACCGTGCCGTCCTGCGCGATGCTGATGGTTTGCGCATCGATCGGGATGTTGATCGAGGGCTCCAAGCGGTAACCATCGACGGTCACCATGTCGCCGTTGGCGTCCTTGCGGAACGTGCCATCGCGTGTGTAGCGGAATTCGCCGTTGCTAAGGCGCACCCGGAAGAACCCGGGTCCGTTGATCGCGACGTCGAGCTCGTTACCAGTGGGCTCAAGATCGCCCTGCACGTGCATCTTGATCGAGCTCGAGATTTCGGCGCCCGAACCCACTTGAAGTCCAGTGGGGTTCATCAAGTTGCCGGCGGTGATGGCGCCGGGCTCGCGGAAGGTGCGGTAAAGGAGCGAGCGAAAGGCCAGGGCGTCTTTTTTGAAGGAAGTGGTGTTCACGTTCGCGATGTTGTTCGCGATCGTGTCGACCTGCATCTGCTGGGCAAGCATGCCTGAAGCAGCGGTTCGCATGGCACGGATCATCTTTCGTATTCTCCGCCGCTCAACGCGGTTGGTTGAGACGCTTGTAGCTCTGGTCGATCATTTGAATGGTGTTCGCTGCGAGGTCGTAGGACCGTTGGGTCACGATCATCTCGATCAGCTCGGACATGCCCGAGGCGTTGGAGCTTTCGATCGCGCCCTGGTGGACTTCAGCGGTCGGCGCGCGCTCCAGCATGTTTTCGCTGGCACGCCAATAGCCACCGGTCTCCTCGACGAGGCGAGCGCGGTCCTCGAAATCTACGAGGCGCAGTCGGCCGATCGCCACGTCTCCCTGTTGGACGCGGCCCTCGACGTCGATGGTCGGTTCCTGTCCGAGTGGATCGATCGGGCCCAGGCGCTCTTCCCAGGCCAGCGGCCGACCGTCGGGTGCCGTCAGCACACCCCCCGCGTCGATCAGCATGCTTCCGCCGCGCGTGTAGAGCTCGCCTTCGGGCCCGTCGACGGCCAAAAAGCCGTCGCCCATCAGCGCCAGGTCGTAGGTCTGGCCCGTGCGGCTCAGCTCGCCCTGGCCAAAGTCCGTGTAGAACGTCGTGCCCTGCACACGCTCTTCGCGGCCGCGTGTCTGGAGCACGAACTGGGTGTTGGTCGTGCTCTTGCGCTTGTAGCCCGACGTCGAGCTGTTGGCGAGATTGTGCGCCAGCATCTCGAGTCGCTTTTCCGAAGCGCGCATCGCCCCGGCCGCGCTGTAGAGGGACTGGTCCATGTCCGTCGTGAAGCACGCCGCGTGCCAGGCTCCGCGGCAGCCACACGTGCGCAGCCGGGCGGCCGTGGGAGCAGGGCTAGGACTTCGCAGCGACCGGGCCGAAAGCATTCACCGGAAGATCTTTCTCACTGCGGAATGGATTGCCGAGCGGATACGGCCGCCACGCCCAGCGCGGGAATCGGCGAGAAAATGGCCGCGGGCCCGGACCCACGCGCGCGGCGTGGGCCCGGGCCCGCGGAGATGCGCCCCTAGCCCGGGTTATTCACCAGCTTTGCGATCGGACGGCCCCCTGATGAATAGCCCGGGCTAGCGGGCGCTCCACCCGAATCAGACGACGTTCACGATCTCTTCCAGCATCGCGTCCTGGACGGAGATGATCCGCGCGTTGGCTTGGAAACCCCGTTGCGCCTGGATCAGGCGCACGAACTCCTCGGCCGTGTCGACGTTGGACTCCTCAAGAGCGCCACCTACCACTTCGCCAGCGCCGTTGATCATGCCGGTGCCGAGAAGGCGCTGGCCGCTGTTGGAGGACTCGGCCCAGTAGTTGTCGCCGCTGTCGGAAAGGCCTGCTTCGTTCGCGAAGACCGCGACGCCAAATCGCGCAAGCTGCACCGTTTCGCCATTCGTGTAGAAACCCGTCACGAGGCCGTCCGCTCCGACGGAGAGGTTCGCGAGCGTGCCCGCGCCATAACCGTCTTGGGTCGCGGCCACAATGCTCGTCGCGGAACCGAACTGGGTGATGCCGTCGAATCCGCCGACATTGCCCAGCTTGAGCTGGATGTCCTGGCTCGATTGGCCGGGGAACTGCACCGTCACCGTCGCGGTCGGCGGCGTCAGAAGTGAACCGTTCTGGTTGAAGCGAACGTTCTGCACGGTGCCGTCGATGACGTCACCAGAATCGTCGGGCAACGACGCTTCGATGTTCCAGGAACCGTCGTCCTGACGGATGTAGTCGAGGGTGAGGATGTGCGAGGAACCCGCCGCGTCAAACACCTCCATCGACGTGGTGACGGTGTCCGGCCCCGCGCCGTTCGTGGTGACCGTGAACGCGAGCTGAGCCCAATCGGTTTTGCCTGCGCCGTTGTCGCCCATGACGAGGGAGAGCTCCGCTTCGCCCGTTGCATCCGCCGACAGGCTGATGACACCGGTTGCGGGATCGAACGCGGCCGTTGCGCCGGAGAACTGCGAGTCCACGAACGCGACCAGGTCACCGACGGTGGTGCCGTCGACGCCGTACACGAAGGTCGCCTGGATTGCGGCGCCATCCGCGTCCGTGCCCGAAACTTCGATGCCATCGCCGGTGTTGTAGGGCGCGAGGTTGCGAGTGAGGGAATTCAACGTCGTCGCCGCGGACGCGAGGGTCTGGGTACCGCTGACGAGTGCCGTTCCAAGACCCAGTGTCGAAGCAAGGTCGGTGCCTGCCGCGCCGGGTGTGATCTTGATCGTGGAGCTCGTGCCATTTTTATCGCTGGAGATCTGCACTCCGCCACCCGGCGTCACTTCGGCGTTGAGGTGGTCGAGCGCGTCGAGCGCGGCCGCCACATCGGCGGCGCTCGTCGGGCCCGCGCCGCCGGTAATAGACACCGTTTGCGGAGCGCCGCCGTTCACGACAACCTCCATCGTCCACGCTTCGCCCGTGGGAATATTGAAGGGACCCCCCAACGTGCCCGTCATCTGGGCACCGGTGCCCTCCTGCAGGGCCGACACCATCGCGAGCTGCTCCGCGAGCGGCCCGGTGATCTTCGCGGGAAGGTTGCCCTGGAAGCCAACGCTGGCCGTCTTCTCGGGCGGAACGACCGCCTCCGTATCCACCTTGAACGGCTGGCCATTGTCGTTGAGCACGCGAAAGCCCGTGCGCATGTCGACCATGTTGCGGCCCGCGTCGAGACCGAAGCTGCCGACCCGGGTGTAGAGGTCGCGCGCACCGTCCGAGAGGGTGAAGTATCCGCGGCCCAACATGGCAAGGTCGAAGGTGCGGCCCGTCAGGTTCAAGGATCCCTGACCGATGTCGCGGTCGATGTAGCTCAACTGCGTGCCAAGGCCCACTTGCACGGGGTTCGTGCCCCCCACCGTGGTGCTCGCGGGGGTGCCCTCGCGCAACGTGCGGCTGAGCAGCGAACTGAACACCGCGCGCGACGACTTGTAGCCAGGGGTGTTCGAGTTCGCGAGGTTGTTGCCGATGACGTCGAGCCAGCCCTGGTGGCTGCGGAGGCCGCCGAGGGCCGAAATGAGGGAGCGTGCCATGGTGCGTAGGAGCGGGGGAGCGTGGAGCGTGGAGCGTGGATGATTTGCTGCGGACGATTTGCTGCGGACGCAGTGCTGTGATGGTGGAGGTCGCAATGGGAGCGCGGCGCGCTCCCGCGCGATCAGTCTTCGCTCGGCGCCGGCGGCTTCGGCCCGCTCACGGCGGTGACGTCGATCAGGGGTACCTGCTGCGATCCGATTTTCGCGACCACTAACCCGTCGGCAACTTCGAGGCTTTCGACGACACCGGTGCCCGAGCTGCCGTCCGGCCCTTCCCAGCTCACTTCGTGGCCGATCAACGTGCTGCCCTGCGCGAGCTGCGACACCTGAGCGTTGCCCTGGTTCAAGAGGATCAGGCTCAGCACCCCCTCGTTCAGTTGGGTCATTTGCTCGAGCGAACTGAAGTTGGCGAGCTGCGAAATCTGCTCACTGTTGTCCTTCGGCTCCATCGGATCCTGGTTTTGGAGCTGCGCAACGAGCAACTGCATGAACGCATCCTTGTCGAGGTCCTTATTGGAAACCGGCAGTCCGGACGACGTGGTGCTTGAGTTCGAGAAGATCGAAGAGATTTCCATAGGGCGGCGTGGGGTCAGGCAAAGGTGTCGATAGCCGAGCCTTGGGATGCCTCCGCACGCAGCGGAGTCCCAGCGGACCGGTTCGGTGAACGGGACTCGATCGCGTCGCGCGGCGATTGGGCGGAAGCCTCTTGCCCGGGCGAACCGTGTCGGCCACCGCGCGGGTCGTCGAGTTGCACTTCGAGGTGGCCGACGCTGAGACCCTGCGCTTCGAAGCTCGCACGCAGCTCGGGCAGGTGGCGCTCAAGCAGGTCGCGCGTCGCGGACGAATCCGCGCGCAGCACAGCCGAGAGTCCGTCGGCGCCCATGCGAACGCGGACCGCGATGCGACCGAGGTCGGCGGGTTCGAGCACGATCAGCGCCTGGCGCAGATTGGGACGCAGCTCGGGCCGGATCTGGTCGAGCACCACTTCGAAGGGTGCGGCGGGCGGAGGCGGTGCAGCCGATCGCGGTGCGGTGGCCCGCGCCGACGCCGCGGGGCTTTGGATCGTCGATCCCGGAGCGCTGCCCTCGGGGGCACGGACCGGGGGGCTCGCCGGGGTCGCGCCGGGGGTCACACCGCCGGTGGCGGCGTTCGGACGGCCCGCGGGAGCGGCGCCGGCAGCCCCTGCGGCGGCCGAGGCCGGGGTGGGTGGCGCGGGGTTGGCCGCGGTCGTGGCCGTGGCGCTAGCGCTCGCCTGCGGATGGGAATCCGACGGGCTAGCTTCACTGCCCGCGCCCGGTGCGGCTTCTTCGTCTGCCCGCATGGGCGCGGGCGGCGGGACCTGCGCGGTCGGGGGCGGCGTGGATTCGGCGGCGCGATCGGTGCGCTCGGAGTGAGCGGCTTCGGCCTCCCTTTCGGGCCGGCGGCTCTCGGCTTCCCCGGCCGCTTTGTCCCGCGCCTCGGCCCGTTCCGCAACCTGCGAGGGGCGGCGGATGCGGTCCATCTCGCGCCCAAAAACGCTGGCGCGCTCCCCGAGGGGGTCGACGGAGCCCTGGGAGCGCTCCATGCCAAGAGGCCACACCGCGGGCGAGGTGTGGATGCGGGGACCGGTGGCCATGCCGACCAGGGAGCACGGACGATGCCAAGCGGCGGACCGCGGCCCGCCGGGTCGCCGGGGGTCCAAAGGGGCTGGCGGACCCGCTGCTCCGGGAAGCCCTTTCCGAGCGCAGCCGGAAGCGCGCGCACGCCGCGAAGGGACTTCCGGTTACCCGCTCGCCCTTCAGCCCTTCAATCCGTCGCGCGACGGCGGTGCTCGACCTCGCCGTGCTCGTGGCCAACCAGAAGGTCGTCGCACAGGTGAATGAACAATCCCGATTCGACCACTCCGGGCTGAATCGCGAGCTCCCGCTCCAACGCCGCTGCGTTCTCGATCCCGTGGGGGAATACCGCGTCGAGGACCTGGTTGCCGTTGTCGGTGCGGTAGGGCGTGTCCTGGCCCGGGCCCGTGCCGCGCAGGCGGATTTGCGCGCCCAGCGCCAGCAGCCGACGCCGCACCACCGGAACAGCAAATGGGACCACTTCGACGGGCAGATGGAAGGTCGTACCCAGCCGCTCCACGCATTTCGTCGCGTCGACGACGATGACCAGGCGGCGGGTGATGGAGGCCACGACCTTTTCGCGCAGGAGCGCACCACCCCCGCCCTTGATGAGATCGAGGTTGGGGTCGACCTCGTCGGCGCCGTCGACGGTGAGGTCGAGGGTCTCCGCGGCCTCAAGATCAACCAGCGGGATGCGCAGGTCGCGGCAGCGGCGCTCCGTATCCAAGGACGTGGGGACTCCAGAAACCTTCAGGCCCTCGCCCTGGATGCGCTCGGACAGGGCCTCGAGGAAAAAAACCACCGTCGAGCCGGTCCCGAGGCCGAGGCGCATGCCGTCTTCGACCCACTGGGCGGCGTGGCGACCGGCCGCGCGTTTAGCGTTGCTCATGTGTTGGGGGTTCGGGCGCGCGGGGCCCGCGACCCGATTGTGGCGCCACAGTGGTGCGCCCCACAAGCACCGCCTGCCCTTGCGCGGGCCGCCGCGCCGCAGTATGACTGTCGGTCTTGAGACTGAATCTCAAGTGCAGGGACGCTTAGGTCCGATCTGAGCCAAGCGACCCTCGCCCCTCCCGCGCCGCACCCCCCAATCCATGACGCTCCTTCGCGACATCGCCTCCGGCGATTCCTGCCGGCTTCTCGAGATCGGCGGCGAGGCCGGATTCCGCCGCCGCCTCCTGGAACTTGGACTGGTGCCGGGCACCCACCTGCGAGTCGTGCGGCGTGTGCCTGTCGGCGGCCTCGTGGAACTCGAAGTCCGGCGCTGCCGCGTGACACTGCGCACCAGCGAAGCGGACCAGGTCCACGTCGAGAAGGACTGATCCCACGGCACCCATGACCGTCGCGACTGCGGCGCCCCTCGTGGCGCTGGCCGGGAATCCCAACGCCGGAAAGAGCGCTCTGTTCAACCGCCTCACGGGCGGCAATGCGCGGGTTGCGAACTACCCGGGGCTGACTGTCGAGCGCGAGGAGGGCCGTGTGCGGCTCGGAGCGGCCGGTGAAGTCCGCTTGCTGGACGTGCCCGGCACGTATTCCCTCGCCGCGCGCAGCGAGGACGAGCGCATCGCGCTGTTTGCGGTTGCCGGGCTGCCGCCGCTCGAGGCTCCGGACGCGGTGCTGGTCGTGCTGGACGCGACCCAGCTCGCGCGCCACCTCTACCTCGCGCTGCAGGTCATCGAGCTCGACGCGCCCGTCGTTGTCGCGGTCAACCTCGTCGACACCCTCGCGAAAGAGGGGCTCGAAATCGACCGCGCGGCCCTCGAGCGCGATCTCGGCGTGCCCGTGGTTTTTGTGAGCGCCCTGACCGGTGCGGGGGTGCAGGACCTGCGCGCCACGCTCGCGCGTGTGCTAGCCAACCCCGACAGCGCGCGGCCCGGGCCGCGCTGGGTGCCCCAGGATCCTCGCCTTCTTGGCTGGATCGACGAGGTCGGGAGCGCGGTGCCCGCCGATTGGCACCGCTCGAACGACCGTCGCCGCCGTGCGCTCGCACTGTGGGCGCTTTTGAGTCTCGAAGAGGGCGACGAACTCACCCACGTACCCGAATCCCTGCGCCGCGCCGCACTCGCCGCGACCGACGCCGCGAAGTCCGCGTTGCGCAACCTCGACGAGGAAATCGT
>Ga0163144_10002266_pt1 | contig 44768 bp, 41 predicted proteins | sample OliLak19BULKMAT1_FD_123175 | JGI IMG/M metagenome (GOLD analysis project Ga0163144, IMG submission 123175) | Freshwater microbial mat bacterial communities from Lake Vanda, McMurdo Dry Valleys, Antarctica - Oligotrophic Lake LV.19.BULKMAT1 | ecosystem: Environmental > Aquatic > Freshwater >... | reverse complement strand
TTTGCACCCTATATGGCTGAGAATGTGTTTATTGAAAACAATAATTTGGCTTGCAGACCTTGTTCAAAATCAGGGTTGAAAACTTGTCCAAAAGTGCATTTCAAATGCCTGAAAGAGGTTGAGTTCAACTTCTAAATAGGATGTCGAAAACAATTTTACAACAATTTTTTTGCTACTTCATATTCTTTAGCAAACCATTTTCCTGGCTTTGCCCCGAGCATTTTCCACTGGGCTTCAATATCCTGCACTCTGGCTTCTGATGCAGGATGCGTGCTCAAAAATTCAGGCATGTAGCTATCCCTTTTCTGTGCAACTAGTTTTTTAAAAAAACCACTTACCGCTCTTGCATCGTAATCTGTTGTATATAAGTAGGTTACAGCGCATTCATCTGCCTGCTTTTCATCTGATCTGCTGAATGTAAGCCCCATCAATTGCCTGCCAATCTCAACCAATAAACCCGCATCGCCCCCTGTTGCAATACCAATAATGGCACTCACTCCGTACTGCCATACCATTCTAATGGTGCTATGCCGATTGTCGGCATGGGCGATTTCGTGGGCCAAAATGCCAGCTAGTTCGGCCTCATTATCCAAAAATTTTATTAGTCCTGTATACACATAAATGTAACCTCCTGATACACAAAAGGCGTTAAGTACACTGTCATTTTTAATTACGTGCAATTCCCAGAGGAAATCGTTCTTGTATTTTACTTTACCTGATTTTAGAATGTTTTTCTTGATTTTTTCCAGGTAATGATATAATTCGGGGTTGACACTTCTATCAAGTATTTTGCCTTCCGCTGGATCATAGGTCATTTGCTTGGCGAATTGTGCGCCCATAAGTTTGTCTACGTCTAAAGGGATTAGCTCATTTATTTTGGAGCAACTCAGTAAAAAAAACGAAAGGCAAATAAGACAAACAAATAGACGCATGTTAAAAAAATCTAATTTCCAGGTTATTTTTAACTTTTAAATGCTGGATTTCTGAAAAATAAAAACGGCTTCTGAAAATGAATCCAGAAGCCGCAATACTTATTTCATAAACTATTTGGAAGCTTTAAAAAGCTCGCTTGCTTTTGTCCAATTTACTACATTCCAAAATGCAGCAATATAATCCGGACGCTTGTTTTGGTATTTCAAATAATAAGCATGTTCCCACACATCGAGGCCAATGATTGGGGTGCCTTTCACCTCTGCAACATCCATAATTGGGCTATCTTGATTAGGTGTCGAAGTAATAGCCAATTCGCCATCTTTTACGATCAACCAAGCCCAGCCTGAACCAAATCGGCCTACTGCGGCTTTTGCAAATTCTTCTTTGAATGTCTCAAATGAGCCGAATTTTTTGTCGATAGATGCAGCTAAATCACCAGTTGGTTTGCCACCTGCATTCGGAGCAATTATTGCCCAGAAAAACGAATGGTTGAAGTGACCGCCTCCGTTGTTTCTAACGGGGGCAGGGTATTTGCTAATGTTTTTAACGATCTCTTCAATTGATATATTTTCCTCTGGTTTGCCGGCAAGCGCAGTATTTAGGTTGGTTACATAGGCATTGTGATGACGGTCATGGTGAATTTCCATGGTCAATTTGTCGAAATGTGGTTCCAAAGCATCGTTTGCATAAGGAAGAGCTGGAAGTGTGAAAGCCATTTTAGTGGAGTTTAGATGTATTTATAATTTGAATAAACTAACGTTGCTAATTTACAACCAACATTCGAACATTAAAACTTAAAGAAAAATTTCACATTATTTACCACATCAAGAAGTTTTCATGTAAAAATCTTTTAAATAAAAAGGCTCGAAGTCTACAATATCTTCGAAATGATTTTGTACGGATTTAAAGCACGCCAAGTATCCAATTTCTTTTGCACGTGGGTAAATGCCATCAATAAAGACAGCATTTTCATGATTAATTGTCGCCTTACATTTATCTGCCCCGTTTCCGCAAAATATTAATTTCCCCGTTTCCAATTCAGCTTTGAATGAATCAGCATCTATGATTTTGGCTTCAACAGTCGAAATGCGAACCACCTTGGCATTATATTGAGCGGTGAAAACCTCCATTCTTCGTGCATCAATCATGGGTATAATTGTAGTTTTGGTCTCTTCACGCAAAAGAAACGAAATCGATTTTGATACCTGCCATGCGATGGCCTCAAGCGTGTCGATGGCTACAAGCGGCTTGTTGAGTGCAAAACACAAGCCTTTGGCCGTGGATGAAGCGATTCGCAAACCTGTATATGATCCGGGCCCTTTCGAAACCGCCACGGCATCAATATTGGAAAGCTCAATCTTTGCCTCTGAACAAACTTGCTCAATTAATAGTGTGATTTTCTCTGCATGCGATTTGTCAATTAATATTTCGGCATAAGCTATCAAATCCCTATTGCGATGCAAAGCAACCGAACAGACTTGGGTGGAAGTTTCTAGGCTCAGGATCAGCATATTGAAAATTTCTTTTTAATTCTCGCCCAATCCATCGTCTTGTTTCACGGATTTTTCGGTGTAAATAGCCAATAGCCCATGGGGTAAAGCCATCAAAATCTGCTTTTTCTTTTTGTCAACTTTCTTTAAAAATGAATCTACAATTGGAACTAGCACTTCGGTGCCTTGGTATTGAATGGCCAACAGATCGCTATGTTCAAGGCTGTATACTTCGGTTATTGGCCCCAAATTACCTTTTTCTTCATCTATCAATTCATATCCAATGATTTCATGGTAGTAAAAATGCCCTTCACCTCGGTCCACGAGCTTATCTGCAGGCAGGAAAAGTTTATTGCCCTTCAAATCAAATGCCTTGGGGTGGGAATTTACATCTTCAAACTTGACAATGGCGTTACTACCCGAAATACTGATCTTTTCAATGAAATAAGGGATCAATTGCCCTTTTTGTAGCAGAAAGACAGATTGTAATTTTTTGTACTGTTGCGGCCTATCGGTGTCAAACTCAGCTACTACTTCGCCCTGCGTGCCGTGCACACGGGTAATAAAGCCCAGTTCGAAATAATCGTCAAAATTCATTTTGTGTTTGAAATGTTGAAGTAGGAGCAAACAAAAACAGCGTAGAAATTATCTACGCTGTTTTCGCATCTTGATCAAAGATGAGGTTTTATTCAGCAACTGGAGCATCTTTGGCTGCTTCAACTGCTGGAGTTTCAACAGCAGCTTCTGCTATTGGTTCAACTGCTGGAGTTTCAGCTGTTGGTTCTGCAATAGGCTCAATTGCTGGAGTTTCGACTATTGTTTCTGCAACAGGCTCAACTACCGGTGTTGCAATTACTGTTTCCGCAACTGGCTCAACTGCTGGAGCTTTTTCAACTGCTGGTGTTTCAACAACAGGACCAGCTATTTGCTCAACAATTGCTGTCTCGATTACTGCTACTGCTACTGGCGCCACTTCAATCGCGGCTGGTTTTGCTTCGACAGCTACCTCTTCAACTTTGTTTTTGTTTTTCAATGCTTCTTCACGAGCCGCATTGACTTTTACCTCAGCCTCAAATTTGGCCTTTGCAGCCTTATCCTTGTCTGTGGCCAACTTGGTTTTTTTACCTTCAATTTTGTTGGCTTTGGCATCTATCCAAGCGGCTAATTTTTCATCAGCAGCGTCTTGGGTGATAGCACCTTTATTAACACCAACTTGCAAGTGTTTTTTAAACAAAATACCTTTATACGAAAGCATGGCATGTACGGTGTCAGTCGGCTCTGCACCGTTCATCAACCAAGTAAATGCTTTTTGCTCATTCAATTCTATAGTGGCAGGGTTGGTATTTGGATTATAAACGCCAATCTTTTCTATGAATTTACCATCTCTTGGTGAGCGAGCATCCGATACAACAATATCAAACAGAGATAATTTTTTGCGACCTCTTCTGGCCAATCTGATTTTTACTGACATGGTATTTAATTTTGCAGAACCCGTCTGCGGTTTAAATTTTGAGGTGCAAAAGTATGAATTATTATTTAGAATAAAAAATTTAGTGTAGAATGAAATTTGAGACTATATCTAAAGTACTGTCAACCTATTTTTTAGCACGTTAGCTAATGAATTTAATCTTTTAATACTTGGTTTTTTGCTCCATTTCTGCCCATGATGCAAATACTAATAAAGCCTGCTCTCGCCCGAGTTGGGAGAAAGGAATCTTTCTTTTCGAGAAATCAACACTTAGTTCTTGGTAAATAAAGGCATCGTCAAAGCCAATTGCTGCTGCATCTTCTCTGGTGTTGGCATAATAAACGGCTTTAGGCCTAGCCCAATATATAGCACCAAAGCACATGGGGCAAGGCTCGCATGAGGTATAAATTTCGCAGCCTTCAAGTTGAAAACTTTTGAGGTTTTGACAAGCATTTCTGATGGCGACAATTTCGGCATGTGCCGTGGGGTCGTGGCTGCTTGTGACTTGATTGTAACCTTCGCCAACAATTACCCCTTCTTTCACTATTACACAACCAAATGGCCCGCCCTTTCCTGTTTCGAAGCCTTGTTTAGATAGTGATATCGCCTTTTCGATGCATACAAGTTTTTCCATTCGTTTATTATGATGTGCCAATTGACGGTTAAAGTTTACTCTTCAAAAATGCACCAACCACTGCAATTGCGCTATTGAAATTTTTATTGTTGGGCACGATTAAATCGGCCGCATTTTTATATGGCAACACATGCTCTTTATAAGCTGGTTCTACGTGGCTACGAATCCAATAAATGGTTTGCTCTATACTGTATCCGCGTTCCACCAGATCGCGTTCCAGCCTCCTAGTGATGCGGTTGTAGTCTTCTGCTTCTATGAGTATTTTCAAATCAAGCAACGCAAATAATTCTGGGTAGCTGAATAAAAATAAACCCTCCAAAACCAACACAGACGTTGGCACATAGCGAATGTTTTGTGCCGCAAAATCAGGATTGTTGAAGTCGTATTCTTTGCGTTCGAAAGGCGTTCCCTCTGTTAGTAATTGTATATCGGCAAGTAGCGCACTTATATCTATGGATTCAAGTGTGTCGTAATTTTCTATTCCATTTTCATCTAAAGGTTGCAGTTCCCGGCTCTTGTAATAGTTGTCGAGCGATATAAAAGTAATTTCGTTGGCGTTAAAAAGCTCGCCTAGTTGATTAATAAAAGTGGTTTTCCCCGACCCGCTTGCTCCCGCAATGCCTACGATGTATGGCTTCATTTGATGTTTTGAAATTGAGATGTAGTATTTGATTATAGCAAATATTGGCTGCAGCAATTACGGATTAGCTACAGTTCTGCGAAGATATGGCGGATTGAATTGAACAAATCATCGGCAAAAGGTAGCAATCCTTTTAATTTTTCTACTACTTTAGGAGCCAAAGTATCCAAATAACCAAATACAAGCGACCCTTCAGTATAATTTTTGGGCACGAGATGTGATTGTTTTACAAGCCATACAACAATACTGAGCAGAAATGTCCATTGGAACAAGCCTACCAACGATCCCATCACGTTGTCAAGTGCTCCTGAAAAGATGGTGAAACTTAGACCCTTTTTTATCAGCATTCCCAAAAGGTATATTCCTACTGATATGGCGAGAAATATGAGAATGAAAGATAAAAACGGAAGCATCTTCGGCATGTGTGGAAAGTAAACAATCAGAAAATCTATTCCTTCTTGGGTCAGTTTGAATGCCCCGATGATGCCGATAATGTTGGCCACCAGTCCAATCACTATTAAGAGAAAGCCTTTTTGGTAGCCATCGTAGAGGCCGAACAGCAACGGAATTAGCAATATAAAGTCTATAGGTTTCAAGTGGTGGTGGCGTGGATGTTGATTTTAACTATTGCGCTTCTTGGGGCGGCTCTGGTTTTGGCTTCAGTTGAAAGCTATATAACAGTGAGAAATAGGCTCCCAAAGTCTGATTGTTAAAAAAGGAATAAAAACGTGGAGCAATGACGTTGGTAAATCCATTGTAATAGCGCCCTTCCAATTGCAAAATAATGTTTCCGATCTGGTAATTCAAACCCAAACCACCAGCCAAGCCAAATTGCCATGCTTGGGTGTTGTTGTTTTTAATGGTTAATGTATTAGCCTTTCGTGTACTAAATATAGAATCAGATGTGTTGAGGCTTTCATTTACATTGTAGCCGTAGCTGATCTGCGGCCCCAAGTTTATTAAAAATTTTAGTTTTTTGCCGCCCAATTCAAAGTGCGTAAGTATTGGCATTTCTATATAGTCTATCACTCTTTTGTACACAAAGTTACTGTCGTTCACTCCAATTCCTTTTCTAGAAAACTGCAAACAGATTTGCAACCCGGCATATTTGCTGCTCATGTGCTGGAGCATCAAACCGCTCGAAATGCTGCCACTTGCCACGCTGCTTTGGTTGCCATTGCCACTAAAGGCAGTAGCGGAATTGATATATCCGGTCGATATACCCAAGCTGAGCCTTCCTTTTTGGGCGGCAAGCTGGCAAGCGTAAAAAAAGAAGAGCACAAAAAAGAACTTGCAAAATTTGTTCAAATCAACAAAAAATTCGATATGTTTTGTGAGGTGCAATCTTATTAGCCCAAGAGCGATTTGACAGTGGCTGAAATCAATTTTCCATCTGCTAGACCTGCAAGTTCTTTTGAGGCGGCACCCATTACTTTACCTAGATCTTGTGGGCCCGTGGCACCAACTTTGGCAATTATGGTTTTAAGCTTTTCGTTTAACTCGGCTTCTGAAAGTTGCTTGGGAAGAAATTTTTCAATGATAGTCAATTCCTTGTTTTCCACCTCTGCAAGATCGTTCCTGCCGTTTGCCACATACATTTCTGCCGATTCTTTTCGTTGCTTGGCGGCCTTCATAAGTAGTTTCATTTCCTGGTCTTGCGCCAATTCGCCCGCTTGGCCTTCTGACGTTTCGGCCAATAATATCATGGCTTTTATGCCCCGCAATGCCCTCAGCGCATCTTGGTCTTTGGCCCGCATGGCATCTTTTATTTCGCTGTCTACTTGTGTTTTTAAACCCACTTTTATTTGTGATTATTTGTTATTGTTAAGCGATACTAGTGTATTTAAGATTCTATGTAAGCGAGGTGAGGAAAAAACAGCATATTTTTTCTCGTAAATTTAAGGTCAGGAAATTTATTCACCTTTGGTCGCATTTCCTATTTAATATACCTGAAATCGTGGTCTGCACTTAATTGCACCAAAAACTCGTACATCAGTGTTATCACATTTTGTACATCGTCTTTATGCACCGTTTCCACAGTGGTGTGCATATATTTCAAGGGCAAAGAAATCAGTGCACTTGCTACTCCTGCATTGGAATAGGCAAAGGCATCGGTGTCTGTGCCGGTGCTGCGGGAAACTGCTGCCCTTTGCACCGCTATTTCTTTGGCAGCGGCTACATCAAACAACATTTGCAATACATTGTTCTGCACTGCGGGGCCGAATGTGAGCACTGGGCCTTTTCCACAGGCAATATCTCCATCGCGCTTCTTGTCGTACATGGGCGATTGAGCATCGTGAGTCACATCTGTCACTATTGCCAGATCAGGCTTTATTCTATGTGCTATCATTTCGGCACCTCTCAGCCCTATTTCCTCTTGCACAGCATTTACAATGTAAAGCCCAAAAGGCAACTGTATTTTATTGTCTTTTAACCTTTTAGCAACTTCAGCGATCATAAATCCGCCAATACGGTTGTCGAGTGCACGGCCTACATAATATTTTTCATTAAGAACAAAAAACGCATCATCAAAAGTGATTACGCAGCCTATATCTACTCCTTTTTCAAGCAGCTCTTTTTTGTTCATGCCGCAGTCCACAAAAATATTTTTCATCGTGGGGGTTTCCTCCTTATTTGAGTCGCGAACGTGAATGGCTGGCCAGCCAAACACACCCTTTACTGCCCCGTTTTTTGTCCAGATATTCACCCTTTTTGAAGGAGCAATTTGATGGTCGGAGCCGCCATTACGTCTCACGTAGATATAGCCTTCATCTGTAATATAATTAACAAACCACGAAATCTCATCGCAGTGAGCTTCTATCACTACTTTGTATTTGGCATGCGGATTTATGACCCCAACTGCCGTGCCGTACACATCTGTGAAGTACTCGTCTACACTTGGTTTTATGTAATCGAGCCAAAGTTTCTGCCCAGTATATTCAAACCCTGTGGGCGAAGGAGTATTGATGTAGTTTTCTAAAAAAGCGAGAGATTCTTGGGTCATGCGTTGAAAATCGATATGTGTTTTTAAAATAATGTTACAAATTTATAATTAAGGACAATAAAATAATCTACCATTTTGATTTAAACCGATTTTGCCTTTCTACAGATGCATGATTAAATGCTAATATACTGAAAATACAGCCGAAAATTGATTATAAAAAAGATTATACTTGACTACTCATATCCATATTTAATTGCTATTTTATATTGATATAATGCAATTAGACTAGTTTTTTAATGTCATTTTAATGCCTTTATCGTGCATTGTTGCGGCCATGTCAATAAATTTGTATCACAATTTATTAATACAACCTTTATAAACATGAATTCTTCAAACTCACAAATCGCTTTTTCTGCCGATAGTTCATCGAGCGAATTTATCAAAGGAGTGCTACTAATAATAGCTTTTCTAGCTCTGATGATTCCTTTTGCAGTGAAGTTTTATACTTATTTTTAAGTTACAGCACAGTTATGTCTTCAACTATTGTCTTGCCTAATTCTTTGTTTATGGCGTTGATAATTTTTGTCTTCGAAAGTGTAAGCTGGTGTTTTAGCGCTGCTGAATTTACATTCACTACCATTTTTTTTTCTTTGAAGTATATATTTTCCGTCCTTGACACCACACTTGGTCCTAGCAATTTTTCATAACAAGTAATTGCTAGAGTTTCGTTGTAGCGTTGCTCTAGATTAAATGTTTTGAGCATTCCAGATAGGCTTTCATCCATCTTAAAAAAATAGCCGTTTTTAGGCGAATTTTTGTTATTTCTCATGCTAGCCCTTAAATTAAATAGATTATGGTCCCTACCTAGTTTAGTTAGGTGGTTTACCAATGTGGGTGCTAAATTAACCAATCATAATTAAAGATGCTCAACAACTCATTTTAGGTAATAACTAAAACCAAAATGATAGTTGTAGGTATTTATTCCTCCATTAGGGTAAAACAATTCTGCATTTGACATGTGCCGAAGCCGAAAACCAAGGTTAAGGGTGAGATTGCTTTTGAAAACCCACTGTCCTCCAGCACCAAAACAATCGGAGAAAATGAAGCCTTTTTCCTGCTTAGTCGTTTCCACCGAAATAAAGTGGGGTCCCGACCCGACCAAAATAAAAATTTGGAAAAAATCGGCAAATTTGAAAGTTTGCTTAAACCCGTTGTTTATACCAAATTCAATTTCTTGGTTTAGTTCGCCATTTGGTTTTTGTACGGTAACAAGATTGAACTGGGGCTCTACATAAAACATGGGAAAACCCCAAGCTTCGTTCCTGAACTCTGGCTTCAATAAATGGTTAGCAAAGTAGCCCATGAAATAAATAGGCCGGTAAGTGCCTTCCGGCAAGCTTTGTGCATTAGAACCAAAGCCAAAACCCGTTGTGAAGCCCACTTCATCAAACAACGGCTTTTTTGTGAAAAGTGATGTAAACTTTACGCCCTGACCAGCGACTAATAAAGGCAAAAGCCCTATTGCTAAAAATAAATACCGTAAAACACTCTTATATTCCAATATTCTTCTTTTCCAAATGATGTTAAATGCGGTTTGCCACTATATAGGGTGTTGTTTTCTAGCCTTACACCTACCAATTGTTTGCCATTGAATGCGTATTTGATGCAGGCCGTCACTTGGATCGGATTGTACCTATCGTTGAAAATGTAAATCCACGTGAAATAAAATTCATACCAACTATCTAGCCCCAGATCTAAAAATATGCGGTCGTATCGGTACCTCAAAAAAACATTGCAGCCCGAGAAGTTTTTGCTTTGCAGGCTTCTGGCAAATCGCAATAGTCCAAAATTAAGGCCGATATCTTGCTTATCATTGATGCGATAAATACCACCAAAACCCAAAGAAAAATCGTAGGTGGGGAAAAAGCCACCTTTCACATATTCATAAGTCGACTGGGCTGCCCCAAAGCCTAGTTCACCAGTGAGCACATCGACAATTCGCCATTTTGTAATTTTTTGGGCGTAACAGGTGGCTAAAAACGAAGTGACAAACCGTGCGGAAACTCCCAAATATTGTGCATTTTTTTGATCAGATGCCAGTAGGTTTTTAGTTTGATCTTGCCATTTATAAAAATGCGACTGCCTAGCATCAACGCCAGCGCTTAATTCATGAAATCCGAGCTTTTGACCTATACCTCTTTGGGAGATAAAAACCAGCAATAAAAAACTTAGATAGCATTTCATAGCTCCGCATTCCTGATATTTCTATTTTTCACCTCCCAAGCAGAAACCAAAATGCTCGCTTCATAAAGCATATACAACGGTATAGCCACTAAAATTTGACTAAATATATCGGGCGATGGCGTGATAAAGGCTGCGGCAACCAATATTACCACAATAGAGTGCCTGCGATAAGTACGCATAAATGCAGGAGTAACGATGCCCATTTTAGTTAATACAAATATTAACATGGGCAGTTGAAACATTAAACCACTAGCCAACACCATCATTATGAGGGTAGAAATGTAGGAAGTGATGTCGAACTGGTTGAGAATAGAGGAGTCGAGTTGATAGTTGGCTAAAAAATTGATCGACAAAGGTGAAATAACAAAGTACCCGAATAATATGCCAAGAATAAATAGAAAAGTGACTACTAAAACCGCCCCACGGGTTGCATTTACCTCTTTGGCATACAAGCCAGGCTTTACAAATCGCCATACTTCCCAAAAAACGTAAGGAAAAGCTACTATGAATCCAATAACAAAAGATGAGGTGATGTGCATAGCAAACTGCCCGGTCATTTGACGACTTTGTAGCGTGAAATTGAGGTGGTCGATGCACAAGTCGGGGCTGTTCAAATATTTTGAAAGTTCACAAAACATGCGATAAGTCCAAAAATTTGGTTTAGACGGTCCTAATATGAGCATTCCAAAAACAAAATCTTTGGAAAAAAAGGCAACGATCGTAAATACCAAAATGGCTGAAACAGACCGGATCAGGTGCCACCTCAATTCCTCCAGATGGTCTAGAAATCCCATCTCCTTATCTTTTGAACCCAGTAAATTGAAAGCTTGGTCTAGTGGCACTTATTTATTGGTAATGATGAATTTTTTAAAGGGAAAAACACTTTGGATTAAATATAAAAAATATCCTCCGCTGCTTATACTAAACTTGGTGTGCAAGTTACGGTAACTTTACCTGCGCTGGCAAAATTATAATTCAATTGGTATATTCGGTGGTCATCTAACAGGAATCTTGTTATTGATTTGTGCTTGGGTTATGCCAACCACTATTGTTTCACCCGCTTTCTTGCTAATCGTTAAATTTATAATCCAAATCCTTTTTTGCGGACGGGATCAACACAACTTCCACAATGTATGAAGCCCTTATCTACCCCTTCCATGTTACTTTCAATGGCCGCAAATCACACAAACATCAGGTTGGGGTACAGTGTAGATATTATCAACCCTAATTTCTTCTCCTTTTTGCGGAAAACGAACATCCAAAGCAGATACATAAACTTCGTACTTTTTTCGCCCAAGATACTTTAAATTCCACCGCCAATAATATTCACGATCCTTTGATGAAGGCATAATGGAGTTGGCGACATTTGATGAATGTGTCCTTTTATTAATTCCAAACTCTCTTGAAAAAAACCAAGTCACACAATCGACATGGCTACAAACCTGCGAAAAAGTAAGTTAATCTAAGTTGGTAACGATGTTGATCTCGCTACTACCATTGAAAAAGCGGATAGTCTTTGACCCACCCATTGATCTTGTGCTTAATCGCTGAAATTTTAGCATCGTTTTCATGATTGAGTAGCACTTCATCAATGTAGCTCGCTATGGTTTCCATGTCATTTTCTTTGAAGCCACGGGTGGTAATAGCTGCGGTTCCGATGCGCATTCCTGAGGTGACCATGGCAGACTGCGTATCAAATGGCACCATATTTTTATTTATCGTGATGTCGGCTTTTATCAACGCCCCTTCCGCAATTTTCCCTGTGAGGTTTTTTGAGCGTAAGTCGATGAGCATCAAGTGATTATCTGTGCCCGATGAAATTATTTTATACCCTTTCTCCACGAAAAATTTGGCCATCGTTGCTGCATTCTTCTTCACTTGGTCGATATAAGTTTTGTAACCGTCTGTCAATGCCTCGCCATAAGCTATGGCTTTGGCGGCTATTACGTGCTCTAATGGCCCGCCTTGAATACCCGGAAATACTGCAGAATCTAACAAAGAGGACATAAATCGCAACTCACCTTTAGCAGTTTTCAAGCCAAAAGGATTTTCGAAGTCTTTACCGATCATGATCATGCCACCTCGAGGGCCACGCAAAGTCTTGTGGGTTGTTGTGGTAACAATATGGCAATGCGGCATCGGATCGTTCAGCAGTCCTTTGGCAATGAGACCAGATGGATGCGAGATGTCGGCAAACAACAATGCGCCTACCGAATCGGCAATTTGGCGTAGTTTTTGGTAATCCCAATCGCGAGAATAAGCGCTAGCCCCGCAAATTAATAACTTTGGCTTCACGGCTTTGGCTTTTTCTTCCACCTTGTTCCAGTCTATCATTCCTGTAGATTCTTCCACACCATAAAAATGTGGCTGATAATATTTTCCAGAATAATTTGCTGGATGGCCATGTGTTAAGTGACCACCATGAGAAAGATCGAAGCCCAAAATCGGATCTCCGGGCTTTAACACCGCAAGCATCACGGCTGCATTGGCCTGAGCTCCAGAATGTGGCTGCACATTTGCCCAACTTGCCCCAAAAAGCTGCTTTGCTCGGTCAATAGCAATATTTTCTACCTGATCCACAAATTCGCAACCGCCATAATACCTTTTGCCAGGCAAGCCTTCGGCATATTTGTTGGTAAGTACGCTCCCTTGGGCAAGCATTACCTGCTCCGAAGCGTAATTTTCAGAAGCTATCAGTTCAATGCCTTCTGTCTGACGATGGCGTTCTTTTTCAATAAGGTCGAATATGGATTTGTCGAGATTCATATAATTTTGAATTAGGAGTATTATTCTTTGGTGGTAAAAAGAGGTGCAAATTTCTTTTAAAAACCTGCAATACCCAACTAAATGTTTGTTAATTTGTGTCCTTTATTTTATAAAAAATTGCAATGAAAGACTCTTTGAAGTAGTAATTCATGTTTGGGTGTAACGTGGATTTGCTTTGCCGGCAAACAAAGCTACTGAAATAACAATGGAGGTAAACTGCAAGATAGATGCTGCTTGGGAGCTTGCAGCACGAGCCAAATTGCACATCGAAGCCAGCATTGTAACATGGAGAAAGCAATAGTGGGCATAATTACTTGCAATAAATAAAATTTCATGCGAATAGTAGAAAGCCTCATACATACGTTGGGGAAATATTTTATTTTTTTGAGCTCCATGGTGTTAAATCGGGAGCGTTTCAGGGTATATCCACAGTTGATATTGGATGAATGCGTGCTGATTGGCATTGATTCAATTTTTATTGTTTCAGTTGTTTCGTTGTTTATAGGTGCGGTTACCTGCATACAAGCTGCGGCCAATTTGGTGAGCCCACTCGTACCTATGTATGTGGTGGGTACGGTGGTAAGAGATATGGAAATACTAGAATTGGCTCCCACGATCACTTGTGTGGTGTTGGCTGGAAAGGTAGGCTCGAGCATAGCTGGAAACTTAGGAACCATGCGAATAACAGAACAAATAGATGCTTTGGAGGTGATAGGCATCAATTCTTCTTCGTATCTGGTTTTGCCAAAGATAGTGGCAGCTATGCTGATGTTTCCACTTTTGGTATCTGTTTCTGGCTATTTGGGTCTGCTTGGCGGCTATATTGCAGGGGAAATTTCTGGGGCAGTGTATGGCGAAGAATATATATTCGGTATCAGAAACGGATTTAAGGCCATGAACGTAGCTCTGGCTCTGGTAAAGTCGGTGGTTTTTGCATTCTTAATTTCGTCCATTTCTGCATTTCAAGGCTACTTCACCAAAGGCGGAGCCTTAGAAGTGGGCAAATCAAGTACCAATGCGGTAACTAACAGCTGCATCGCTGTGTTGGTGGCAGATTATTTGTTAGCACAGTTGTTTCTAAGCTAAAAAAATTTATTTTGTCTGGTTTTGGTAGTAACCAAAGAAGGTTGGCCTTTATTTTTCTCTTTTTTATTTTTGGTATATTTCTTAGTAAAGTCTTCTTCCAATATCAACATTTCTACCCTTCTGTTCAAAGCCCTTCCTTCATCCGAATCGTTAGAGGCGAGGGGGGCGGTTTCGCCAAAGCCTACTGATTTTAATCTCCAAGGTCTTATCCCTTTTTTTAGTAGAAAATCCACCACAGCCGCAGCTCTCCATTTGGAGAGCTTTAGGTTGAAAGTGTCTGAGCCTTTGTCGTCACTATGGCCGCCAATTTCAACAATCATATTTTTTTGCTCTACCAATATTTTATAAAGCTCTTCCAGCGCTGGACTCGATTCGGGTGTAAATTCGGTACTGCTATATTTGAATTGAATATTTTTTAACACGGCCACTTGTCCCGAATCAAGATATGGCTTCATTTTGTAGGTTTTCAATAAAGTACCTTTTTGCGACTCTTCTAAAAGAGACAGTCTATCTATAATTTTAAAAAACCTTGGAGCTTCTATTTCTATTTCGTAATCACCGCCATGTTGAAGTATTTCAGTAAACCTACCTTCACGATTGCTGCTCAATAGGGGTTGATACATACCATTCTTGGTTAAATTTTTTAGTTTGATGGTGGCTACTATGGGTAAGCCATTGTTTTCATTTGCAATTTTCCCTTCTATTACAGTGAGTGCCGGCTGTCTCAGATTTGTAGGCAGTTTTATTTGGAAAACATCAACGTTGTGTATTTCTCCTTCTATGTTCACGGAACTTAAATAGGCCACATCTCCGCTCGAGCTTACGGTATAGCCAAAATCGTCCATTTTAGAATTAATGTAAGGCCCCAAATTCAAAGGTTTGCTCCATTTTTGCCAAGTGTTATCAAGCCTCTTGGCAACATACACATCGTGGCCACCGAAGCCTATTCTGCCGGTCGAACTAAAAAAGAGGTTGTGATCGTCAAAAGATAAGTACGGAAAGTCTTCAATTAATTCGGAATTTATTTGCGGACCTAGGTTTACTGGGTCTTCCCATGCCCTCTTGTATTTATTGTAAAGCGATACATACAAGTCCATGTCTCCAAAACCATCTGGTCTTTCCATGGCCACGATTATCGCTTGTTGGTCGGGAGAGACAAAATAATTTTCCATCTCGTTGTTGTTTAGCATTGCTGGAAGCTCTATTTTTTCGGGAATTCCCCACTCTTTTCGCTCTTCTGACCAAATTGATTTTGACAATCCTGGGCCAACTACCTCAGCTTTGTCGCTATAAACATTCCCTACATATATCACTTTATTATCTAGTGCAGTGGAAACCACATAATTATGGCCGTTATTGTTCAAAGGTTTGCCAAGTTCTGTAGGTGCATTCCAATTGTCCTTTGAGCCTTCTGACATCCAAATTTGCTGCTGTTTCTTTTTATCCGAGCAATCTCTTACAAAAAACAGCTTCCTACCATCGGAGGTCAGTTTCGGGTTGAATTCCGAGCACTTTAGAGTATTAACCCCATTTTCAAGTTTTTCTCTTTTGACATCTACCATGTTAGGATCAAAAAGATCTGGCTTGAAAAAATTGGTGTCTTGACCATTTGTTTTGTATACTCCTATTCCCTTCAGCAAATTCCATCCTTGGGCTTTGGTGTGATCGATGTGCAAACGAATTCCATAAACTGTTTCGAGCGGAAAAGTAATTCGTTCTGAAAAATGTTTGTTTAGTTCAGTGGATTTTGCACCAACATAAATGGTTTTGAATCTGTTATTCTTGAGTAGCAGCACACACTTCTTTATTACGCCATCATTTAACAGGCCCCCAATAAACACTTTGTTAGCAATTGTAGGTTTTTTAAAGCCAAAATCTACTTGTAGGTTCTTGTTTTTGTGTGGCAAGATTATATAGCCATCTGCATACAAGTTATGTTTTAAGTCGGTTCGGTTGTAAGAGGAAGAATCGCTTGACGTGCCCAGTGCTAATTCGAAAGAGTTGTTTTCATATTCATTTTGTACTTTTTTGGCGTCAAGGACCACCGTTGCCCAATTTACGTGCTGGCTTATGCCCTGAGTGCTTAGAAAAATTAAGATTAGAATGTATTTACACATCTAATAATATATATGTGGTTGAATTAGAAATGGGGCTAAGATAGCAATTAATTTTAAATTATACGCTTAGGGGCACCCAACATGTGACACGATAATTAAGGTTGCCATGCTTTGTATCTGGCAAGACCACGTTTACCTCCAAGGAATTATAATTTTGAAGGTTGATAAATACAGGGACAGCTTTTTTGACCGATTCGGGGATAAAAGTTCGGCTTAAAACCCATAGCAACAAAAACTACCGTTTAGCAAATCGGGTTTGTTGTAGCTAAGCCCCGACACTCGACCACCTGCCTTTACTACAATGGCATGGCCGGCCGCAGTGTCCCATTCCATTGTAGGCCCTGCACGGTAGTATATGTCGGCTTGGCCATCTGCTACGTGGCAAAATTTTAAAGAACTCCCCGCCTGCAATTGTTTTTCGATATCAAACGAGCTCAAGAATTTTGATTCTTCCTCGCAGGCATGCGAACTGCTACCAATAGCAGTCAGCTGCCTTTTTTTGTGGTTCACTTCAATTTTTACTGCACGGTTTCCTTTTATTCTGAATGCTCCTGCATCTATGGCGTAGTAAATAATGCCCGAAACTGGGATTACAATTACTCCAATGGTAGGTTCTCCGTGCTCAATCAAGGCAATATTGACGGTGAATTGTCCATTCCGTTTTATGAATTCTTTCGTGCCATCAAGCGGATCAACCAGCCAAAATTTTTGCCATGTTTTTCGCTCTTCATACACAATGTGCTTACCTTCTTCCGAGATTATTGGGATGTTAGGAGTCAAAATTTGCAGATTTTCAACTATAATCTGATTCGATAATTGGTCGGCAAGGGTCAGAGGTGAATGATCGGGCTTTTCCTCAATCAGGTTAAAAAGCGCCTCGTTGTGATATACTTCTAAAATTTTGCTGCTCGCCTCCGTAGCTATTGCGATTAAGCTTTCCACTAGGTTGTCTTGTCTCATAAAATAGATGTGGTGATTGGGTGATTATTATCGGTTGAAATGGACTATTGTGTTTTACGAGTCGGGCAAATTATACCTTCAAAGAGCGGGGTACTTACTAATTCTATTTAGCCTTCAAACTGGGTGAAAACAAATTCCTTCCCATCGAAATAGGCATACGTGTAAAAGCCAAGCCAATCTCCCAAATTGATGTATCGGCTGTTGTCGCCCACTTTCAAATCCAAAACCATGTGGCGGTGTCCAAAAATATAGAAGTCGTGATGTTCGGCTTCTTCCAGTTCTTTGGCGTAAGCCCACAACCATTCACCCTCTTCCAGAAATTTTTCATCTTTTCGATGATTGGCCGCACGGCTTCCTTTGCTCCATGTATTGGCTATCCAGTAGGTAAAATTAGTAGGGAAAGTCGCATAAACCCATTGAAAAAATCGGCTCTCAAACACTTTTAAAAGCAGCTTATGTATACTGTCGCCTGGGCCACGTCCATCGCCATGCACAATAAAAAACTTCTTTTCACCTATCTGAAATTGCATTGGCACTCGCGACACGGTGGCGCCCAATTCCCTTTCGTAATAGTCAAACATCCACAAATCGTGGTTGCCTGGCGAAAAATAAAATTTGATTCCAGCATCGGCAAGTTCGGCCAGCTTTCCCTGAAACCTAATAAATCCTTTGGGGATTGTATATTTGTATTCAAACCAAAAATCGTAAACATCACCCACTAGAAAAATAACTTGAGCATCGTGTTTGATGTCGTCTAGCCAACGAATCAGTTTTTTTTCCCTTTCAAAACTGGCTTGTACTGAAGGTGTGCCTAAGTGAAAATCGGAGGCGAAGTACACTTTTTTGCCATCAAGTAGCGATATATTATGTATCATCATGCGATCTAATGCCCAATGATATCATAAAAAAGATCAAATAGCAATCGAAGCACTCATTATAAAGTTTTTGTAATTATTAATCTCCACAGCAAGTATTTCAGCCCAAGTTCACCTAGCGCTGAAACTAATTATTTTAAATTGTATTAAATTGCATCAAAATACGTTTTTTATCCTACTGCTCGATGCAGTTAGATAGCTAATGGCATAACCTGATAATGGGAACGATGATGTAAAGGCCCTGATTTCATTATTTCGCTAAAAATTATTTTCTTCTCAAAAATAAAAATTATGAAAAAACATTTTAAGCGTAATACCAATTGAAGCCTATACAATTTCGATCAACCTAAAAAATTATAAATTCTCTATTGCTGATAAAATACATGAAATACTTTCTTCAATTCTGCCGCATTTCTGTTGCTTGCCTTTTTATCTTTTCTGGTGTCATTAAGCTCAACGACCCTGTTGGTACGCAAATTAAAATGGAAGAGTACTTCGAAATATTTGGGACTCATTTTATGGTGCCTTATGCGCTGTATGTAGCGGTTTTCGTGTGCGTAGCTGAAGTTGCCCTGGGGTTTGCTTTGTTATTTTTTTATAGAATGAAATACACAGCCAGCCTACTTTTGGCATTAATTGTATTTTTTACGTTTCTCACTTTTTATTCAGCATTTTTCAATAAAGTAACAGATTGCGGCTGCTTTGGCGATTTTATCAAACTCAAGCCTTGGGTTTCTTTTTGGAAGGATATTGTGCTGATCGCACTCATTGTGCCTCTTTTCATCCGCAGAAACAGCCTGTCAGCAGGGTTCGACAATCTTAAAGGCGATCTTATAGTAGCCACTGGCACTCTGCTAGCCTACGGGTTTGCTATGTATTGCATTTTGCATCTGTCGGTATGGGATTTCCGGGCTTACAAAGTTGGTGCCAATATTCCCCAGCTCATGCAGCCCTCATGCGCAGCCGCATACGAGTACACTATGGTAAAAAATGGTAAGGAAGAGCGTTTTGATAATTATCCTTCCGACACCACTTACCAATTCAAAGACATGGTGCTCACAAACCCCGAGTGCATGCCGAAAATTACCGATTACAGCCTTTGGAACGATGAGGGCGATTACACCAAAGCCTCATTTGCAGGAAAAAGACTTTTTATCGTGATGTTGGATGCCAATGTGGCCGATTTATCGCATCTGAGTGATATAAAAATATTGGTTCAAAACCTATCTAATACCGACATGGTGCCGATGGTCGTTACTTCGAGTGATAAAGCTAAATATGAAGCATTTATCGAGAAAACAGGGCTAAATGTTCCGTATTACTTTGCCGATGGCGTAGTGATTAAAACCATGATTCGGTCAAACCCAGGAATTATGTACATCGACAATGGCGTTGTAAAAGGCAAATGGCACCACAACGATGTGCCAGTAATTGAAGACTTATTGAAATTGTAAAAGCTGCTTTGCTAAAATTTATTTGGAACAGATTCTACTATGGGCTTTTGGTCTTGGTAGGAGTAACCGTTGTTGTTTTTTTTATCTTTCACGCGCTCCCGGGCGATCCTGTGGCCATGATGGCCGGGCAGCGAACCGATGTTTCTACCAAAGAGGCAATAATGAAAGATTTGGGATTGGATGAGCCGGTTAGGAAGCAACTTTTATATTATTTCAATGATTTGAGCCCGCTCTCTTTTCATAAGGCAACCCAAGAGAATAGGCAAAAATATGGATATTGGAAGCTTTGCACTCTGTCCAATACAGATGTAGTGGTGAAGTCACCGTACTTGAGGCGCTCGTTTCAGTCCAATAAAAAAGTTTCCGAAATTATTATGGAGCACATAGAGGGCACATTTTGGCTTGCGTTTTCATCCATGGTTTTCGCCACTTCTTTGGGAATCTTGATGGGTATTTTTGCTGGATTAAATCAGAACTCGTGGATAGACCGTTCACTGGTAAGTTTTTCAGTTATTGGGATTTCTGCACCTTCATTTGTAGCGGCCATACTCATGGCCATGTTTTTTGGCTTCTATCTGGCCGACTATACTGGGCTTAATATCACTGGCCAATTGTGGGTTACCGATTCGATTCATGGAAAGCAACTTGAACTGAAAAATTTAATTCTTCCAACCGTCACTTTAGGTTTGAGGCCGTTGGCAATCATAGTGCAATTGACTAGAAGCTCCATGTTAGAGGTTTTATCACAAGATTATATTCGTACCGCCCGAGCCAAAGGGCTAACAAAGTATTCCGTAATTGCAAAACACGCATTGAAAAATGCGCTAAATCCAGTGATTACAGCTGTTTCGGGTTGGCTGGCCTCGTTGATGGCAGGCGCTTTTTTCATTGAATACATTTTCAATTGGAAAGGAATAGGCATGGTGACGATCAAAGCTGTAGAAAATTTAGATTTCCCTGTGGTGATGGGTTCCACCTTATTTATTGCATTAATTTTTATATTCGTGAATCTTTTAGTCGATATATTGTATGCTTTGGTCGATCCGAGAGTGCGGTTGGCTTAGATTTCCAAAGTTTAATTGAAGAATATTACGTGTTTTGCCAGCTGTGCGGTATTTTCACCTATACTTTTAAAGTTACTTTCATTTACTCAATTGGTATATAACCATGGCTTTGTTTCTAAGAGATAGCGAGGTTATAGATTTAATAAAAAAGGGAGACGAAAGAGCCCTTGATTATCTATACAAAAAAAACTATAAGATGATGGTTAACCTTATTGTCAAAAACAATGGCAGTGAGGAAGAGGCAAAAGACGTCTATCAAGATGCCCTTATTGTGTTTTGGCAAAAAACAACGAGTGGCGACTTGGTAATGACTTCAAAAATTAGTACGTATATCTACAGCATCTGTCAGAATCTGTGGAGGAAGGAGCTGGAGCGGAAAGGTCGATTTTCAAATGATGTAATTGATAGAGGAGAATTGGTAGATTTAATTGAGAAAGATGAAAGGGTGCAGATAATACACCAATGCCTTAATCAGCTCGGTGATAGCTGCAGAAAAATTCTTTCTTATTATTATTTCGATGAATTATCGATGAATGATATAGCTGAAAAGATGGGCTTTGCCAACGCAGACACGGCCAAAACGAAAAAGTACAAATGCAAACAAGAGTTGGATAAACTTATAAAATCTAAGTTTAGCACCAGCGATTTCCTGGACTAAAATCATGACCGAAAACACGAATATCGAAGAAGTAATAGAGTTATTTGTAAAAGGCAAGCTCAATGGGTCTGCCCTTTCAGATTTTCAAAATTTGCGGCAAGCTGACGAATCAGTGGCGCGCGAGGTTAATTTGCAACAAATGACGGTGAAAGCCATAGTAGAAAACCGGAGGCTTGCATTAAAATCTAGATTAGAATCCCTAAACATTGGAGGGGCAACTGTTAGCACGCACCCATCGACATTTGCAAGGTATTTCAGCTTGAAAAGTGCTGCTGTAGTAGTTGCTACGGTAGGGGTAGGTGTGAGTGCATATTTTTTTACGCAAAGCCAAATTGATTTGGCAAATGCGTCCAGTCCGCAATCTAATGCAACCTTAATACTAGATTCGGCTGTGCAAGAAGTACCCATAATGGTTGACGGTGGTGAAGTAGTAGCGTTGGTAGATGAAGAATATGAGGCGAAAAGTGAGCCTATCGCCCGGGAAGGCAAGCCGAGCAACGTAGCAGATGCGGAAAAATCAGGTCTTTTGAAAAAGCAGTCTGGCAAGTCATCTTTGGGTCGCAAGAGTAGAGCGGCTTTGGCAAATGGCGAGGAGATGTTAAATCAAAAATTTGAAGACGGCAATGAGTCAGAGATAAGGGCGCAAATTGTGCCATTATCAGCCCATGTTGCAGTAGAAGAAAGCAAATTGAAAGATATAGATATAAAAAATGTGCAAGATGGCAAGCACAGCCTTCACTATATGCTGAAAGAAAGCACGCTGTTTCTGTACGGAAATTTTGATGCAACTCCTTATGAAATACTAGAATTTAACGAAAAAGAAGGTCAGTCGATTTATTTATATTACGGTCAATCTTTTTTCTCGCTCAGAAAGGGACAAACCGAGCCAGTGAAATTGAAAAAGATTGTCGATAGCAAGTTAGTACTGGATTTGACCGAGGCCAGAAACAAAAAGCATTAAAACGCAAGTGTAGGACAGAAAAGCATCTGCTTGCCCTTTAAAATTAATCGTCTCGACTTTAGCCAATGGGCAAAGATTTATTTTATAAAATATAAATCAGCCCTTTTCCGCTCCGCAAATGATTTAGAGATGGGTAATCTCAAACTCAGTACGTCTATTTTTTCGTTTGCCATCTGCTGTACTATTTGAAGCTATAGGCCTATCTGGTCCGTAGCCAGCAAATCGTAATCTTGAGGCACTTATTCCTTTTTGCACCAATAAATTATAAACCGCTTTCGCCCTTTCGGTCGATACCTGCTTGTTTAGCTCCTTCGCACCCAAGTTGTCGGTATGCCCCGATATTTCTATATTGATACTGCTGTTTTTTGAAAGATAATCGTAAAGTAGGTTCAGTTCGTGGTATGAACTCTTGGTGAGGGAAGCTTTCCCACTCTGATAAGAAATGTTTTTTAATACTATTTTTTGGCCTTCCTTTGGCTTTTTCAATTTTAGAATGTCAGATAATGGGGCTGTGCCATTGTAATTTGTAAGATCTACGGTGTGAGAATAGAATATGAATCCAGTTTTTTCTGGATTGATGCTGTATATGAACCCCTTTGCCATCGGAATCTGAAATGTCCCATCTGGTTTAGTCACGTAATCTTTGGCTTTCTCCTCTGAGTTGTATTTTTTTACCTTGATTGTACACTCAAGTGGTTTGCCCAAATCGTCAGTTATTTTTCCAGTATAATTACCATTTGTTGTTGGTTTAGCAATTGAATTTGAGGGAGTAGCAGTGTTTTTTGCTAGTTTTGGTTTAGCAGCCGAGAAATAAGCCGTGTCGATATTAATAGTAAAAATGTCTTTTTCCCCTATTCCCCCCTTTTTGCCAGAAGCGTAGTAAGCGGTTTTTTTATCACCAGCTATTACAAAGAAAATATCGTCATCTGGCGAATTGATCGGGTAGCCCATATTCACAGGTTTTGACCATGTTTTGCCTTGCACATCATAGTTGCTGGAGAAAATATCGAAACCTCCCATCGAGTTGTGCCCGTTGGAGTTAAAATACAGCGTTCTCCCGTTGTACGAAATGAACGGGCCATCGTCTTCAAACTGCGTATTTATAGTTGGGCCAAGATTTACAGGATCGCCCCATTCTCCTTTTTTGTTTTTTACCGAAAAATATATGTCTAACCCACCGAAGCCTCCTTTCTTGTCGCTCGAGAAGAATATAGTATTGTTGTCGGCTGAAATACTCATTGAAGGTTCTTTGTATTTGGTATTTATTTTCCTGCCAATTGTTTTGGGCTTACTCCACTTTTTCTCTACAAATTCAGAAACATATATATCGCCACCATTAGAGGTGTTGTAGACAAAAAGTTGCTTTCCATCTGGCGATAGGGCTATGCAAGCATCATGTGAGGTAGAATTTATTGGGCTACCCAGGTTTTGCGGCTTTTTCCAGTTGCCTTTTGCGTCTTTGGTGGCAAACCACACGTCTTCAAAATAGATGTTGTCAGCGTCTTTTTCGCTGCTCATGCCTCCTGGCCTTCTGGAGGTGAAGAAAAGTTTTTTGTCATCAGCCGAAACCAAAGGTGTATATTCCTCATAAGGCGTATTGATCAACTTTCCCAAATTAGTAATTTTGTGTTTTGATGGTTTTGCTAGTAACTGTAGGCCATTTTCACATTCGGAGATCATTTTGTTCACTCGCAACTGCTCCCATTCCATGCTTGAGCCTAGTTTTTTTGCCAAATCGGCATTTAATTTAGATTTGTATTGTTTGAAAAACACAATTGCTTGTTTGTAATCTGGTCTTAATTGATAAGCTTTTCCTACCTTATATAATATGTCTAATCCGGCATTTTTGTTCAATTTAAAGGCACGTAAATACAAATCTGCAGCTTTCTGTTTTTGGTCTGCCTCTTCAAAACATCTGGCATACCAGTACATTATAAATGCATCGCTCGAATATTTTTTCAGCAGCATATTGAATTGGTTTGAAGCCTCAGGAATATTTCCGTCCTTAAAATATTTTATGCCTTGCTCAATTAGTTCGCTTCTGGAGCCAGTTTGGGCAATTAAGTTGCCGAATCTGAAAAATACAATGGCAAATAGGAACATCAAAGCAAGTGATTTGGCCTTTAGTGGGGTACAGATTTGCATAGCATTTTGGCTGTAGAAAGTGGTTGAAATAATGGAAAATTATTATTCTTAATCTAGTTTGGGGATGGAAAGTAAACCATTTTGCAGTTTACTAGCAAAGAGTTTTCCAATCTTTTGCAATTGTAATTGGTACAACTTAGGAACTCTCCACAGCTAAATCCGGCATTTTCTTTATAAATCAAACCTTCTCATTTTATATTTTTCTAATACTTTCCTACTTGATTTTAATTTTCCTTATTTTTTGAAATGCTAAACTTGGAATTTTACATTTATATTTACGGCATATTTTTATCTACCAAATAATTTTTCAACCTTTTAACCCTTCATAAACCTCGTCACCAATGAGAAAAAAAATAATAGCTGGCAACTGGAAAATGAACAAGAGCTTTGAGGATGGCTTAAAATTGGCTGCCGAAGTGGTACATACAGCCGATGCCGAAGTGCCTGCAGATGTGCACCTAGTAATGTGCACTCCAGCCATTCACTTGGCAGCAGTGGCAAAGTTGACGGCAAGTAGCCGAAGTGTAGCCACTGGTGCTCAAAATATTTACCAAAAAGATTCAGGGGCATTTACGGGCGAAATCTCTGCTGATATGGTTGCTTCTATTGGTGTAAAGTATGTTATTTTGGGCCATAGCGAGCGTAGAGAGTATTTTGCGGAGACGAATGCGCAGTTGGCCGACAAGGTAAACTTGGCTTTGAAGCACGGTTTAACACCTATATTTTGCTGTGGAGAAACTTTGGCTCAACGGGAAGCGGGTATTCATTTTACATTTGTGAAACAACAAATTACTGAAAGCCTTTTTCACCTATCTCCTGAGCAATATGCTACTATCGTGATTGCTTATGAGCCGATATGGGCTATTGGAACTGGAGTTACAGCTTCTTCATCTCAAGCGCAGGAAATTCACTTGGAAATTCGCAAACATTTGGCATCTAAATATGGCGATGTAGGTCAAGACACCTCTATTCTATATGGTGGCAGTGCCAAACCATCTAATGCAAAAGAGCTATTTGCTTGCCCTGATGTAGATGGTGGTTTGATAGGTGGTGCTTCACTAGTTGCTAGAGATTTTATTGATATTGCAAAATCGTATTGATAAAGTAATTAATTGCACAAAGGCTACAACCCGTTTGTCGATTCTCAAGCTGCTTTTAAATATTATGGATAAGTTTTGATTACATACAAGGAAGTAGTTCGCTACGTTGTTAATATAAATCAAATTCTACCGACCAAGGCAAAAAATGAAGACCGCTACAATGTTGATGAGAGATATAGTTTGATGTCGGTTACCAAACTATGGAGCGGTATGCTGGAGGCATTAAGTGTCAAGTTTCCTGAAGTAAATCACGGTAATGGGCGACCAAGTATTGCACAGTATATTGGAGTCGTAGCGGAACCAAATGCAAGAATGAGAAAGCTACTTCTGAACAGCGATAATACACTTTATCTGGCTATGGGTCGCGATGGTAATGTTTGTTGTGTATTGGCTCAAAACAATATTCAAGTGGGTTAAAAACAATAGATTGGGCTGCAACAGACGGCCCAAAAGATCGGTAATTTATGAAAATTTCATTCACAATCTTTCTGGCATTTTTCTCCGTTTCAGTATCTGCCCAGCGTTTCAATTCTTGCCAGGTATTTGGCAAAATATATGTGGTGACACAGAAAAATCTGGCAGATGCCAAAGTGTTTGTTGAAGAATCGGAAGGCCTTTCGGATGTATTGGTTTATCAACACACAAATAGGTTTTATGCAGACAAATCTGGCCAATGGTTTTTTACGAATGATAAGCGTGAGGCCAATTTTTGGGTGTATTTCGAGCCTGTAAAAGGCCACGCAGATTTTAGTATCTCTTATACCGAAACCGAAAGCTTTGCAGGTTGCAAACCATAGCTTCAAATTCATTTTATACGATGGAAACTTCCAACTTTCGCACCAGAAACAAAGTTCTTTTCAAATCAGGAATTCTTGTCGGGCTGATTATTTTGTTGTTGATACCCACTTTTTTCATTAGCGATTTAATCTCTGAGCGGGAGCAAAGGCAAGAAGAAGCCATCAATGAAGTGAGTGAAAAATGGGCAGGCAGACAAACGTTGTCGGGCCCGATCATCACCATTCCTTACAACGAGTATTTTAAAGATAGTTCTAAAATATTGAGAAAGCGGGTCAATTATATCCATATCTTGCCTGAAAAGCTCAAGATAAACACTCAATTATTTCCTGAAATGCGGTATCGAGGTATTTTCGAAATAGTGGTTTACAATTCAAAAACACATTTTTCGGGAAGTTTTAATCTTGCTGAGGCAAAGGCCATTTCAATTCCAAAACAAGACGTGCTGCTATCAGAGGCCTTTATCAGCTTAGGAATTTCAGATTTGAGAGGCGTAGAGGAGCAGATTCCGCTTAAATCGATTAATGGTATTTTCAATTTTAATTCGGGAATCAGAACTAACGATATATTGGAAACGGCCATAAGCACCAAAATTGATTTAGCACTTCATGATTCAGTGGCAAGTTTTTTCGACTTTGCATTTGATGTAAAATTGAAAGGCTCCCAAAATCTGTATTTTACTCCCATAGGCAAGGTAACCGAAGTTTTTGCCAAGTCAAGCTGGAATTCTCCAAGTTTCGAAGGCTCATTTCTTCCTGATGAAAGGAAAATTGAAAACAGTGGCTTTACCGCTTTTTGGAAAATCCTTCATTTAAACAGGAGCTACCCGCAACTGTGGACTAATAATATGTATTCAATCGGAGAATCGAGCTTTGGAATCGAGCTGCTTTTGCCTATCGACAATTATAAGAAAACGAGCAGATCGATAAAATATGCCGTCCTTTTTATTGCACTCACCTTCATGATTTATTTCTTTTTAGAGCTCTTGAATAATAAACTGGTGCACCCGTTCCAATATTTGTTGATTGGCTTTGGGCTTTGCATGTTTTACACCCTTTTGTTATCGATATCAGAACACCTAAGCTACAATTGGGCCTATATCATCTCTTCTTTCATGACTATTTTATTGTTGGGTGTATACTCAAACAGTATTTTGGACGACAGAAAATTGGCAATCTTGATAGCAGCTACCTTGACGATCCTTTACGGATTTATATTCTCGATTATTCAGCTCCAAGATTATGCCTTGTTGATGGGTAGCATAGGTTTATTTATAATTCTTGCCCTCACTATGTACTATTCAAAAAAAATAGATTGGAATACTTTAGGCAAATAATGCAAGCGTTATATGTCTGATTTGGCTTTTTAGCGCTTGCAAAACAAAAAATTCCGATTACATTCACTCAAAATTCAACAATGGAATTTGTTCAAGTTGATATCACAGCACATGCCGATTTTTTAGAAGTGTTGATTGCCGAGTTGTCTGACAACAATTTCGACTCGTTTTGGGAAAAAGACGAAAATAGCTTTGTTGCTTATATCGAGAAGTCGCTTTTCGATGAGCATATTTTTGCCGAATTGAAGAAGAAATACCCCGATTCTCAAATTAGTTTCCAGTTTGAAGGTATGGAAAGCAAGAACTGGAACACGGAATGGGAGAAGAATTTCCAGCCAATAGTAATTGCAGACAAATGCTATGTAAGAGCCACATTTCATGAACCCAAGCCCGAGTACCCACTGGAATTGATTATTGTTCCAAAAATGTCGTTTGGTACCGGCCACCATGCCACTACTTCTATGATGATCGAGCATCTGCTTTGTCTGGATGTGAAAGGAAAAAAAGTAATGGATGTGGGAACGGGAAGTGGAATTTTGGCTATTGCAGCATCGAAGCTTGGAGCCTCAACGGTTTATGCTTTCGATTTTGACGACTGGTCGGTAGAAAATTCTGTAGAAAATTTAGAACTTAATGTGGTAAATAATGTAAAAGTGGAAAAAGGAAGTATTGCACAATTATTGCCCTTGTCGGGGTTTGACATTATTTTGGCCAACATCACCAGAAACATACTACTAGATGAAATAGGAGATTATATTTCTTGTTTGATGGTGGATGGCTATCTTGCCATCAGCGGATTTTATAAGGAGGATATAGAGGCTTTCAACCCTGTTGCACGAAAATATAATTTGATAGCCGAAAAAACTTTGATTAGAGACGACTGGGCAAGTGTTTTATTTAGAAAAGCCTCATAAATGTACTTGCTTACTTGTGGAGCGATAGTTGGCAATTTGAATTGCGCATTGATAGGAAACACTAATAGGAGTTGCGCATTGAAAAACAAAATCTTATTAGTAGGTATTTTTTTGAAATTGAACATTACGAACATAACCAACATGTTATTCGGATTTTTATGAAAAAACTTTTAAAATTATTTCTCTTTGTATCAGCCGCGCTTGCTTTAATGCCTTCGGCACATGCACAGCAAGACCCTGCTTACACGCAGTACATGTTCAATATGTTGCCCATCAATCCGGCCTATGCGGGCAGTAGAGATGTAATTAGTATGACGGCCATGTATCGCAAGCAGTGGGTAAATATTCCTGGAGCGCCTGAAACCATGACTTTTTCTGCCGATGCCCCATTAAAAAATGAACGCCTGGGAGTGGGTATCAATATCATGAACGACAGAATCGGGATATTTAACAATTTGAGTGCAAACGCCATGCTTTCGTACCGCATTAGGTTTGAACGGTCTACGTTGGCTTTTGGTGTGCAGGCAGGTTTTACCCAGTTCATGGCAAAATATGGAGAAGTGCAAACGACAGAAGGTGGAGTAAATAGCGATGGTGTATTCTCTCAAAACGCACCCACTAGATATCTGCCCAATATTGGTGCGGGGCTTTATTATTCTTCCAACAAATTCTATTTTGGTGTGTCGCTTCCAAAGTTATTAGCCAACCAATTAAATGATTTTGTGCCCCAGCAAACGATAAAAGATTATTTCAGGTCGTCTCAGTTCAGACATGTATTTGTAATGGGTGGCTATGTATTCAACCTCAATCAAGATTTGGTATTGAAGCCCTCATTTCTTTACAAAGTGGTTTCTGGAGCGCCTATGCAGCTCGATTTGAATTGCAATCTGTGGATATACAACAAATTTGGAATAGGTGCCTCGTACAGAAGCTTTGCCGATGTGAGCCTTCTTTTAGAGCTGCAAGCCACCAACAACATCAGAATTGGATACGCCTATGATTGGACACATTCTAGACTCAGGAATTACACCTATCAGAGTCACGAAATTATGTTGCGTTATGAATTTGGCTATACCAAGTCCAAAGTGATTTCGCCAAGGTATTTTTAGCCCGTAAGCCCCTAAAATGGATTTGAGGATGTGGAAATGAAATTATCTTATTTAAAATTTATCTATTGAAATCCGTATTTGTCATCCTTTTAAATGAAGACTGCCGATTTCCGTGCATAGGGAGGCTTGGGCTAGGTTGAAAGGCTTCTGAGGAGGAGGTTTGTTCTTTAAAATGGGTTGGTAAACAATAAAATTTAGTAAACAGATCTCTTGTACGAAACATCGCAACTACGTTCTCCCTCTCGCAGTGGCGAGGCTGGTGGTGAGGTTGTAAAAACTCTAATTATGAAAACGCTTTATTTGAAATTATTAGCTGGAATTTTTTTAGTTTCAGTGTCCACCAGTTTTGCCCAAAAATCAACATACCGTGCAAATTTAAAACAGAAAATGGCCGATAAGGCTTTCGAAAGGCTGCAATATGCAGAAGCTAGCATTATGTACGAAGAAATGCTACAAAGCCAAAGTGCAGGAGTGGAAATCAAGTCAAAACTTGCTTTATGTTATTATAAAATGAACGACACGCGAAGAGCAGAAAACATTTACAAAATCCTTTATAATGAAAACACCAGAGATAGCACCACGCTTTATCAATATGCCGATGTATTGGCCAAGAACGGCAAGTATGTAGAGGCAAAGGCGGTTTTTAAGGAGTATCTAGCCCAAAAGCAAGACAAGAGAGTTGACAATATTTTGAATTCTATTGAAAAGCAAGCCGATCTTTATGTCGATTCTTCTCGGTTTCGAATATTTTATTTCAGAAATAATACTAGTGAATCAGATTTTTCCCCCACAGCTTATAAAAAGGGAATTGTATTTACGTCAAACCGCATCAAAGATGTGGCAACTCGCAGAATTTATGGTTGGGACAATTCTGCTTACTTAGATCTTTATTATTCGGATACCACCGGGCTCGATACACTTAGATTTAAAACCAATATAGGCATAGATCTCGCTGATAGTTCCGCATACGCTGATGTAGAAAATCGTGGGCTATTGCACCCAGATGAAGCCACTAAAACCAGCAACGACACCCGCAGAATGGGTTTTCATGGGGTGTTTCTGAGGCCAGATAGCTTGTGGGCCACGCCTGATAGCCTACGGAATGCCAAAGCTTTCAACAAAACTGTAAATACCAAGTACCACGAAGGCCCTGCTTGCTTTGTGGGCGATACTGTTATTTATTTTACTAGAAATAATTATAATGGATGGGGAGCGAAGAAAAGCGAAGACAAATCTACCAATCTTAATATTTATGTTTCCAAGTACAGGAATGGCAATTGGACAAGGGCAGAAATGTTGCCCTTTTGCAACAAAAATTATTCGGTTGGGCATCCGGCTGTAGCGAAAGACGGTAAAACCATGTACTTCGCTTCCAACATGCCTGGTGGAAAAGGCAAAACTGATATTTTTAAAACCACGTTGGTTGACGGAAAATGGAGCAACCCAGAAAATCTTGGCCTGCCAGTCAACACAGCTGGAGATGAATTTTTCCCATTTACCGACAGCTTGAATGTCCTTTATTTTAGCTCCAATGGGCATGGCGGGTTGGGCGGATTAGATATTTTTAAGGCTGATATTTCTGGAAATAACTCGACAGAAGTGAAAAATATGGGCTTTCCCGTAAACTCCCGTAAAGATGATTTTGGATTGATAATTAGTAGCGACAACAAGACTGGATTTTTTAGTTCGAATAGAAAAAGAGGAATTTCGGACGATGATATTTATTTCTTTAAACAAGAAACATTCAAGCCATTTCAGTTGCAGATAATTGTAAAAAATGCCCTAGACAGCAGTTTAATTTCAGGAGCGAATGTAGTATTGAAGGAAATGGGGGGCAATGTGAGGAAAGATTCTGTAAGCGATAGTAAAGGAAGCTTTGGCTATAAATTCTTAAAACCCATCGATAAGACCTTTGATTATGTAGCAAAAGCAGAAAAAAAAGGATTTTATGAAAATGTACTGAATCTGCCGAAGGCCTTTTTTGCCAAGGCAGATGGCAAAACGATTGATACAGTTATCTATCTCAAAAAAGTATTGTACATTGATTTTTGCGCCTCTGTTTTGTACAAGAAATCGCACAAACCTGTGGCAGGTGCTACTATATTTTTCTTTGATCCTCAACTAGGAACAGTCGATACTGCCATTTCTGGAAAAGACGGCAAATTCTGCCGAAAACTTCAACCCAAATCTACTTATGTTGTAAAGGCTGAAAAAGAAAATCATTTTCCTGATTGCTACCAAATTGAAACTCCAGCAATCAAATCTCCGATATTCGCTTCTACCGATGTGCCACTAGAACCTGTTAAAATCGGCCTCAATACCATATTTGAAATCAAAAATCTGCTTTATGATTATAACAAATCTAACATTAGAGAAGATGCAGCTAAAATATTAGACAATTTGGTAGATGTGTTGAGCGAATACCCCACGATAAAAATCGAGTTGGGTTCGCATTGCGATAGCCGTGGCAACGATGGCTATAACCAAAAGCTTTCACAAAAAAGAGCCGACTCGGCTGTTAGCTATATCATCAAGCATGGCATTGCAAAAATCCGTATTACAGCCAAAGGCTACGGTGAAGTTAAGCTCAAAAACAAATGTAAAAATGGGGCGAAATGTAGCGAGGAAGAACACCAAGCCAACAGGCGTACCGAAGTAAAAGTGACGGGATTTCTAAAACCGTCTGAATATAAAGCCGCAGGTTTAGATAAAGATTATCAAGCCTCTTCGCTTTTGCATTTCGACACTTCCAAAGGCTATGGGGAATGTGGCAAGGCAACTTTAAAGGTATTGGAATTGATACCTTAAGCCCCACGGCACATTTTTGATCTTCATTTTTAGCCAATCCTTTAGGGTGGTAAATTTAGTAGTATGCCCCAAAGCAGATCGAAATTTGTCGTTCTGATTTGTCTATACTTTTTTTCAAGTTCCCCAATTGACATTTCAGCCTCAAATAGTGACGGTTCGCAACCATAATTTTTAACCCGTAAGTATTTCATTTTAGATTTGCAGAAACAAAAAAAATTCAAAAAACTTTTGCTGTGTTAGAAGTTTCCGTAGTTTTGTGTGGTCTTTCAAGAATTAATATTCGTTTGCGAGAGTGATAATGGAAACAAAGGAAGAAATACTGGTAGGTGCTTGCGAATTATTTATGCGTTATGGGGTTAAATCTATAACTATGGACGAAATAGCTAGGCATTTGAGCATGAGTAAAAAAACAATTTATCGATACTTTGCCGATAAGGATGCCTTGGTGATGGAGGTGGCCAACTTGGAAATGAACAGCCAAAAATGCAAATGGGAAGACGCCTCTAAGCAAAGCAAAGATGTTATAGAGTTTTTTTGGCGAGCAACTGAGATTTTAAAAAATGACATGAGCAAAATGAACCCTTCCTTGCTTTTCGATTTGAAAAAATACCATCCTGCTGCTTGGAAAGCTTTTCAAAATCACAAGCGCGGGCACATTACCAAGCACATAGTAGAAATGATAAAAGAAGGCGTAGAAGAGGGGTACTTTAGGAAAGAAATCAATATCGACATTATTTCCCGCATGCGGGTGGAACAGATAGAAACCATGTTTAATCCAGATGTATTTCCACCTGCCACATTTAATATTTCAGAAATTTCAACGCAGCTTTTTGAACATTTTATGTACGGAATTTCGACACTAAAAGGTCATTTGCGATTAAACGAATCAAGACAGATTACCGATTAGCACACCATTCCGCTTTTTATCCTTTCGTTATGTTCTACGGAATTGTAGCATAAACATAAGGTAAAAATTTTAATACTGCGCACCGATTGGCACACTAAATTTTTATCAACCAAACCTTTTATAATGATGAAGAAGAAATTATTTGCATTGCTCTGGGGCATTGTTTCTCTAGGGACTTTTGCCCAAAATGCTCAGCCCCAAATGAGCGACACGCTCAAAATGAGTTTGCAAGATTGTATTGATTATGCGTTAAAGAATAACATTAGTATTAAGAACTCGAAATTAGATGAGCAAATAGCTCGCTCGAAGGTTGGTGAAGTAAGGGCAATTGGACTTCCCCAAATATATGGCTCTATTGGCTACCAGCACAATCTCAAACTAAGAGACATTTATGGCGTAGCAGATAGCACAAGTTTTCTAGCACCCAGGGTATTTACTCCTTATCAGGTAACGGGAACTGATTTTTCTGGAAATACAAGACCCTTTACTGCGGTGGAACAGGGTGCGCTAACAGTTCCAGAGGGTAAAGTATATAAAACTGCCAACTTCTTCCAACTTCCAAACACGCTCGATGCATCTCTAAATTTTAGCCAGATTATTTTTAGCGGCTCTTACATTGTGGGTTTGCAAGCAGCAAATACATACAAAGAGCTTTCAGCTAAAGCCACCGACCAAACCATGATACAGACCAAGGCCAGCGTAACTAAATCATATTATCTGGCTTTAATCAATTTGGAACGTATGAGCCTGTTTGATGCCAACATTTTGCGTGTAGATTCATTGTTGTCTCAAACCCAGAAACTACAAAAATCAGGTTTTGTAGAGCAAATTGATGTAGATAGAATAGAAGTTACCTTGAATAATTTGATTACTGAAAGGCAAAAGTTTGAAAACTTGATGCTGTTGAGTAATGTATTGCTCAAGTACCAAATGGGAATGCCAATGGAAAGCAATATCGTATTGATGGATGAACTTAGTGCAATGTCTTTTGACGAGAATTCCCTTTCAAAAGAAAAAGTTAATTATAATAATAGAGTAGAGTACTTGCAGTTGAAGACCAGCAAGAAATTGGCAGAGCTCGATTTAAAAAATAACCAATGGGCTAACCTTCCTTCCCTGGCATTTAGTGGAAATTTAGGAGTGTTCACTTCCAACAAAGACTTGAACGTGTTTTCGAACGAAAACTTCGCTGAAAAAAATAAAATGTGGTCAGATTACGGGTTGCTTCAATTAGGCTTAAATATTCCTTTATACGGTGGGGGTTCTAGAATGTACAAAACCCAACAAGCTAACTTGACTGTGAAGAAAACAGAAAACAGTATTAAAGATTTGGAACGGGCTATTGATCTGCAAACTAAGCAATCGGAGATCAACTTTAACAACAGCATCAAATCGCTCGAAACACAAAAGAGAAATATGAAATTAGCCGAAAATGTGACTATCATTTCTCAGAAAAAATACAAACAAGGTGTAGGTTCCAATTTGGAAATAACAACTGCTGAAAGTGCCTTGAAAGAAGCCCAGGTAAATTATTACAATTCACTTTTCGATGCTATAAACTCAAAAGTAGAATATGATTTAGCAACAGGAACAATCAAATAATTAATCAACCAAACCATTTTACACATTAAAAAAAATAAAACAATGATCACAAACCGATTACCCCAAATCTTGATAATGGCATTTGCATTGCTTGTTGCATGTGGCAAACAAGAGGGCGACAAAAAAGCTGAGCTTGAAACACTGAAAACACAAAAAGCAGAATTAGAAACCAAAATTAAAGCATTAGAGGAAACAATTGCACTTACCGACACTTCCAAAAAAGAGAATATATCGAAGGCTAAGTTGGTGAAGGTAGACACTCTACAACTTAGTACTTTTAATCATTTTGTAGAAATTCAAGGCCAGGTGGATACTGATCAAAATCTTATTGTGAGCCCAGAAACAGGCGGAAATGTGACCAGAGTAAATGTAAGTCGTGGCGATAAAGTATCTAAGGGAAAAGTGTTGGCTGAGATAGACGCTACATTGCTAAAAAAGGGAATTGCTGAAATAGAAACATCGTATGAGCTCACCAAAACATTGTTTGATAAGCAAGAAAAACTTTACAAAGACAATGTGGGAACAGAGGTGCAGTATTTGCAAGCAAAAACAAGCAAGGAAAGTTTAGAGGGGAGAATTGCTTCTTTGAGAGAGCAAGTGAAAAAAACAAAAATCATTTCGCCAATCAATGGCTATGTAGATGAAGTGTTTAAAAAAGAGGGTGAAATGGCGGTGCCAGGAATGCCAGCGTTCAGAATCGTAAACAACAGTGGCTACAAAGTGAGAGGAGAAATTGCCGAAAGTTACGTGGGCAAAGTAAGCTTAGGCGATGAAGTAACGGTACGTTTTCCTGATATTGATAAAGAAGTTAAGGCAAGAATTTCTGTGATAGGAAATTCAATCAATGAAATGAATCGCACATTTTCCATAGAAATTAAGTTGCCAACCTTTGGTTCGGAGATCAAGCCTAATATGATTGCCTATTTAAAAATAAATGATTTTTCTAAAGCGAAATCTGTGGTGGTGCCCATCAATACGGTTCAAAAATCTGCTACAGGCAATTATGTATATCTGGCGTCTGCCGATGGTAAAACAGAACGAAGAGTGGTAACGGTTGGAAACACCTATGGCACCCAAGCATTGATAATAGATGGTTTGAAAGGAGGAGAAAAACTCATCACCTTCGGCTATTCTGATCTTTCGGACGGTCAACCGATAAAGTACTAAAATGAACCCATAATTCTTGAAGGGGTAATTAGGAATTGGCTTCTTATTAATTATCACGACTCAAAAAACCATATCGCAGTTAGCGACACCCAACTGCGATTCACGATACTAACTCCCCCTTCGGGGGTCGGGGGGCTAATTTTATATGAATTTCAAAGAATTTGGGCCTACCTCATGGGCTGTAAATAATAAGACTGCCATTTATATAATGACATTCTTCATCACTCTTTTTGGAGTGACCAGCTATATTAATTTACCAAAGGCAAGCTATCCGGATATTGTAATTCCAACTATCTATATCAGCACCATTTATCCCGGCACCTCGCCTGTGGACATGGAAAACCTAGTGACCAGAAAGTTGGAAAAGCAAATCAAATCGCTGAATGGCGTAAAAAAAGTAACCAGCAATTCAATCCAAGATTTTTCAAATGTAGTGGTTGAGTTCAATGCCAATGTGGCTGTGGAGCTGGCCAAACAAAGGGTGAAAGATGCTGTAGATAAAGCCCGCCAAGATTTGCCTAACGATTTGCCACAAGAACCAAGCGTAATTGAGGTGAATTTTTCTGATATTCCTGTGATGTTTGTCAATATTTCTGGAAACTATCCTGATGAATTGTTAAAAGATTACGCTGAAGATGCCAAAGACAAAATTGAAGGATTAAAAGAGATAACCAGAGTTGATTTGGTAGGTGCCAGAGACCGTGAAGTGCAGATAGATGTAGATATGTACAAAATGCAAAAGGCTGCTATTACATTGGGAGATATTGAAAGGGCGGTAGCTTACGAAAACTTAACTATCTCAGCTGGAACGGTAAAAGTTGATGAAATGAAACGCTCGGTGCGCGTAAGCGGTGAATTTACCGACCCTAAAAAGCTCGAAGACATAATAATAAAATCGGCTTACGGTTCGCCCGTATATCTGAAAGACATAGCCAAAGTAAACTACGACTTTGAGGAACAAGAAAGCTATGCACGATTGGCTCACAAACCGGTAGTTACGCTCAATGTAGTGAAACGAGCGGGAGAAAATTTGCTCAATGCCACCGATAATGTGCGAAAAATAATGATGGAGCTACAAAGCACCAAATATCCTAAGGATTTACAAGTGGTAATTACGGGAGATCAATCTACCCAAACCCGTACTTCGCTTCATGATTTGATCAATACCATCATCATCGGCTTCATACTGGTGACTATTGTTTTGATGTTTTTCATGGGCGTGACCAATGCCATATTCGTAGGCTTGTCAGTGCCACTTTCTATGTTTGTGGCTTTTATGCTGATGCCTTCTCTTGGCTTCTCATTAAACTTTATCGTTCTCTTTGCCTTCCTTTTTGCTTTGGGAATAGTGGTAGATGATGCCATTGTGGTCATTGAAAATACCCACAGAATTTATCATGATGAGCATATAAGCATTAGTGATGCTGCAAAAAAAGCGGCAGGTGAAGTGTTTGTTCCCGTATTGGCTGGTACGCTTACAACGCTAGCCCCTTTTATCCCCTTACTGTTTTGGCCAGGAATTGTCGGGAAATTTATGTATTACCTGCCAGTTACGCTTATAATTACACTTTTAGCTTCGCTTTTTGTAGCCTTTATTATCAACCCAGTGTTTGCAGTAAACTTTATGCAGAAGGAAGAAAAAGATGATCCCCAAAAATCATTTTTCCGAAACAATAAATGGCTTGTCATTAGCATGCTCATCTTTGGTTCAATAGCTGTTATTTGCTATCTGACTGGCAACTTCGGTATGGGAAATTTCCTAATATTCTTAGCACTACTATTGTTGTTGAATAAATTTGTATTAACGGGAGCGATCAAAGGATTTCAGCAGAATTTTATTCCTGCGTTGGTAAGCAATTATGAGAAGCTAATTACTTGGTCATTAAGAGGTAGGCACACTGTGTATTTATTGCTGGGAACTGTCTTGCTTTTCTTTGCATCTATAGCTCTTATTGCAGTCAGAAAACCTCAGGTGTATTTTTTCCCAACCTCTGACCCTAATTTTGTATATGTGAATATTGGTTTGCCAGTAGGCACTCACCAGCTGGTAACTGATTCTGTTGTAAAATTAGTGGAAAACCGCGTGTATGAGGTGGTGGGAGAAGACAACCCTATTGTGGAATCTATCATTTCTAATGTTACTTATGGCACCAATGAAGCTTCTGACCAAGATAGAAGCCCTAAACCAAACAAGGGAAAGGTATCCATTTCTTTCGTTGAGTTTGGCAAACGTGATGGCGCCTCTACAAAAGAATATCTTGATAAAATAAGAGGAGCAATACAAGATATTCCAGGGACGGAAATTACCGTAAGCCAAGAATCAAGCGGTCCGCCAACGGGCAAACCGATTGAGGTGCTGATTTCAGGCGATGAAATGCCTGATTTAATAAAAATTACGAGTGATTTAAAAAAATATATCAACGCCCAAGCCATACCGGGCATCGAAGAGCTAAAATCTGATTTGGAAGAACGCAAACCAGAGATTTTGATAGAAATCGATAGAGACAGGGCCAATCGTGAAGGTCTTTCTACTGGCCAAATAGGAATGGAGGTTAGAAATGCCATTTATGGTAAAGAAATTTCAAAATTCCGAGATGGTGAAGACGAAAACCCAATCATGCTACGTTATCAACCAAGCCAAAGAAATAAAATTGATGAGCTGGTAAATTTAAAAATCACTTTTAGAGATATGGCCATGGGCGGTGCTGTTCGTCAAATTCCACTTTCATCGGTTGCCAAAATATCTTATGGTAACTCGTACGGAGGAATTAAAAGAAGAAACAATAAAAGGGTGATTTCTTTAGGATCTAATGTATTAAGCGGCTTTTCGGCCAACGATATAGTTCCTAAAATCCAGGCCAGTCTTAAAGATTTTCCTTTGAAAGACGGCTATGAAATAAAGATGGGTGGCGAACAGGAAGACCAGGCCGAGACATCAACATTTTTAGGTGTTGCACTTCTAATTTCACTTGGGTTGATACTGTTTGTTTTGGTACTGCAGTTCAATTCACTAAGTAAACCACTTATTATTCTGACAGAGATATTATTTAGCATTATAGGAGTTTTCTTGGGTGTAGGCATATTCAACATGGATTTTGTAATCGTAATGACAGGAATTGGTATCTTAGGTTTGGCTGGTATTGTGGTGAAAAATGGAATATTGATACTTGAATTTACTGAAGAATTGAGAGGCAGGGGATTGCCAATAAGAGAAGCCTTAGTTCAGGCAGGGAAAACCAGATTAAGTCCAGTATTGCTAACGGCTACAGCTACCACTTTGGGTTTGGTACCACTCGCAGTGGGTTTCAATATCGACTTCGTTACTATGTTCACTGAGTTTAATCCGCACATTTTCTTTGGTGGCGACAATGTGGCCTTTTGGGGTCCGCTATCATGGACTATGATATTCGGTCTCATATTTGCCACTATAATCACCTTAGTATTGGTGCCATGTATGTACTACTTGAGTGAAAGATTAAAAGCTAGAATTGCAGGAAAAGATCTACAAACTTTATAAAATCCAAGCTACCGCCTGTTAAAGTAACAAAAGCGGTAGCTGCTTCAAAATTAGAAATGAACAAATCAATCAGCAATGCATTATTGGGAATACTTCACAATAATTTTCTAATTCATATAGAAAAGCTCTCATATCGCACAAACCTTTCTAAAGACCTAGGAATGAATGAATTGGAGCAAAATGAAATGCTGTGTTATATAGAAAATGAATTCAATATCAATATCGATGAAAGGGAAATTTCTAAAATTAACACGGTGGGAGATTTGGTGCAAGCTGTAAGAAGGTATGCGTATTAATCGGGGATGGCTTTTCTAGCGTGGAGTGAATTGTAAGCGGACTTGTACCATGGTAGATAGCAAATAATAAAATGTGCTACCAGTCTTCATCCTCTTTCAATGGCACTGAAAACCCTATCAACATGATGTCGTCAGTCTGTTCGGTATTGCCCTGCCACTGTTTTAGTTCTTGCAAAATTATGGTTTTTTGCTGCGCAAAAGTCAAATCTGCAGATTTCAACAGCATTTCCCTGAATTTGGTGAATTTCAACTTTTCTTGACCGAGTGCTCCACCGAATTGACTAGCCAATCCATCAGAAAACATGTAGTATTTGTCTGCTGCATGAATTTCCAATACTGTGTTATTGAATTCAAAATACTTGGCATTTTTTTGCAATCCAATACTTCTTTTGTCGCATTGTATCTGCACGATTTCCCTGTTGCGGATAACATACAATGGATTGTTAGCGCCTGCAAAGTGCATTAAGTTCTCGTCAATATCAATAATGCACAGCGACATATCCATGCCATCATTACTCATCGCATTGGCCGAATCTTGGTGCAATGTGCTTATCAATTCGGCAGAAAGTTGCTGCAAAATCTGTGCAGCGTTGTGGGTAGGGTTTTCAATTACAATTTGTTTCAATAGGTTTCCGCCAATTATCGACATAAATGCTCCTGCAACTCCATGCCCCGTACAGTCCACAGCAGCAATATAAATCTTGTCGTATTTCACATGCAGCCAATAAAAATCGCCACTCACTATATCTTTTGGAAGGTAAAGTACAAAATGGTCGGGAAGGTATTTTTTTATTTCCTCATCGGGCGGTAGAAACGATTGTTGAATTCTTTGGGCAGTTTTTATGCTGTCGGTCAACTCTTCAAATACCTCTTTTAGCTTGCCTTGTTGGCGAAAGATTTCTTCTTTTTGGGCCAGAATTTCTTCATTTTTGTTTGTAATCTCCGAGGCGGTGTCTTTTACGAGCGTTTCAAGGTCTGTCTTTTGGCGATTGGCGAAGTACATTCTGGCCCTGTAAACCAAAAATAGTGCAAATGCTACTATAACGACTTCATCTATCAGCACGAGCCATCGATTATCTTCAAAAAGTATTTTGAAGTCTGAGAAATAAGGTATAATTTCTAAAAGCGTGCAGCTATTATAAAGATTGTTAATGTACTTCAAGGGGGTATAGTAGAATTTAGGTCAGCGATGCGATATTACTAATAAAAAAGCGTACCGTGACAATAAAAAAGGCTCTGATTTTTCAGAGCCTTTATGCAGCTGTAAGGGCGGGATTCGAACCAACGCACGGGGAAGTTTGGTTGCCTACTTCTTTGACCCCCACCCTCGAGAACGGAGGGCATGTCTGCCAATTTCAACACCTTACAATTTTAGTGTCAACACTTTGTTGTTAGTTGATGCTACAAAAGTAATGGAAGCGCATATTTATTGCAAACAATATGGTATTTTTGATAAATATTTACGGTATCGACAAAAATAACAGTTGATGCTTGAAGATTCAATAATTAGTAAACCCAAATACCATGAGTGATTACCAAATTGATAATATAGATCTGCAGATTTTATCATTATTGCTAGAAGATGCCGGCATGGCCTATACTGAAGTTGCGCAAAAAGTATTTGTTTCGCCCGGCACAGTGCATGTGCGGATGAAGAAAATGCAGCAGCTTGGCATTGTGAAAGGCTCGCAGCTCATCATCGATTATGCAAAAATCGGGTACGACATCACGGCTTTCATTGGCATTTTTTTGAGGGAAAGCTCGCTGTACGATCAGGTTGTAGGCGAGCTTCGAAAAGTGCCAGAGATACTTTCAATGAATTATACCACCGGCAATTACAGTATTTTCACTAAGCTAATTTGCAAAGACACGCAGCATTTAATGGCCTTGCTGCACGATAAAATACAGAAAATAGAAGGTATAGAGCGTACCGAGACCATGATTTCGTTGCAAGAAAGTGCCAATCGGCCATTGCTGTTGTACGACACTAAAGTAGGTGTGGAAAGGCCATCACCTTAGCAGCAACTTTTTTATTGTTCAATAAAATATTTTTAGATGTGTCTAAAAATTTATAGTTTTAAAGAATATATGTACGCGCATGGATTTTAGTGTCTTCAGTTACGATTATGCCCAACGAGCTTTGTTAGCTTCCTCTGTGGTGGGTATTACATGCGGAATATTAGGCTGCTTCGTAGTGCTGCGCAGAATGGCTCTAATAGGCGATGCACTTTCGCACGCCATTTTGCCTGGTGTTGTTGTTGGATTTATGCTCTTTGGGCACAATCCGCTGGCCATTTTTGCTGGAGCTGTAGCAGCGGGGCTCATTACTTCGGTTGTCATCACCTGGATTCAGCGAAACTCTATTACCAAAGACGATGCATCTATCGGTATAGTATTTACCGCCATGTTTGCCTTGGGAATCATAGGCATTTCGTGGCTTACTAAAAAAGATGGAGTGCATTTGGACATGAAAGACTTTCTGTTTGGAAACGTGTTGGGTGTGTCAGATGCCGATTTGTGGCTTACTGGGCTCATCGGAATCTATGTGGTGCTTTGCATTGTTTTGTTTTTCAAATACTTTTTCATTACCACCTTCGACCCGTTGATAGCACTGACAATGGGAATTTCGGTTGCGGTATTACATTATTTTTTAATGTTCTTGTTGTCGCTTACCATAGTGGCATCGTTGCAATCTGTTGGGGTGATTTTAGTTGTAGCTATGCTGATAATTCCCTCATCAACAGCCTATTTGCTCACTTCAAAACTGGAGTGGATGCTCGTGATTTCAGCAATCGTAGGTTTTATTTCAGCCACAAGTGGGTTTCTTGTAGCGGTGTGGTTAGAAATCACGCCAGGACCTACCATGACATTGATGGGCTCAGTTATTTTCGGACTGTGCCTACTTTTCTCGCCTAAAAGAGGGTTTGTGATGAAAGTGGCCGTGAAATACCGGAAAAAATATATTGCCGATAGGCAAGACATTTTAAAACTCATCCATAAAAAACTAGATTTAGGAACGCTGACACTGCCGCTATTACAACAAGAATCAGAATATTCGCCTCTCTTCTTAAAATGGCACCTGCGTGGACTCAAAAAAAGCAATTCGGTGCTGTTGCGTGGAGGTGAGGTTGACCTCACAATGCAAGGTAGGCATGAAGCTGAGACATTAATTAGGGCCCATAGGGTGTGGGAAAGTTATTTGGTGAGCAAAATGAATGTGCCTCACGACAAGATACACGAGGCTGCCGAAACAATGGAGCATATACTGCCCGCTGCGTTTGTCGATAAAATCGAGCATGATCTGGGATACCCCGAAATAGACCCGCATGGTTCGCCTATTCCTAAATTGAAGAAAAACTTGAATAAACTAAGCGAGCTTTTTGTGAACGAACAAGGGAAGTTGGCCTCAGAACAAGGAAGCGTAGTGAAGGAATTATGGCAATTGGGAATTTTTCCTAATGCTGATTTTGTTGTAAAAGAAGCAACGCCCGAAAACATTACTATTCAAACAAATAATTCGATATTTGTAGTGAAGAGGGAAATAGCAGAGAAGATTAAAGTAAAGCACTAAAATGATAAAATTGAAAAGAATATTGTCGATCAGATTGGCCTGCGTGGTTTTTTCAATAGCCGTATTAACTACAACTACTGGCAGCAAATATAAAGGCGAACCACAAAAAGATACCGCCATCAACTGGATTTCGTTTGAGCAAGCCATAAAGGAATCGCAAAAGAGTAAGCGGAAGGTTTTTATAGATGTTTATACCGATTGGTGCGGCTGGTGTAAAAAAATGGATGCATCAACGTTTAGCAACGAAAAACTCGCTGCCTATGTAAACAAGAATTTCTATGCCGTGAAGCTAGATGCCGAAAGTATGAAAACATTTGAATTCAGGGGCAAGACGATGAGCGAACGAGAACTTGCCGGGCAAGTGTTCAAAGTATCAGCATACCCAACAACGGTCTATTTGGATGAAAATCTCGATATTTTATCTCCTGTTCCAGGCTATTTAGATGTGCCAACATTTGATAAAATATTAAAATTCTATGGAGAGAATAGCTATTTGAAACAATCGTGGAAAGAATTTGAAGCGAGCTACAAGAGTAGTTTTTGATTAAAAGATCTGAAGCTGATTTGCTTGATAGAATATTGAAGCCGTGTAAACAATTTTATAAAAGTGAAAATTTGTTATTATTCTAAATGTATAAGTTAATGTCGATTCTCTAAGCAAAATTATTAACCCATTTTTTGTTTTTCTGCAAGCAGGGGAAGAATTACTAACTAAGCTACCTATTTAAGTGTAGCTGTCGGTAAAATTTAAGGAACGAATTAGAAATAGCGTAGCTCGAAACGATCCAAAAATTTTATTAAAGAAAATGGAGAAAAAATTAAATTGATGCGTGAATAAGAGCAAACAGATCAGAGAATAAAGATAATGCATGAAATTAGAAAAGACATTGGTAAAAATTGATCAACACTAGAAATAGAAAATTAGGAAGGTTGAAGTACAAAACTACTTTAGCAATTTTGTGTGGGGCTGACTCAAGTCAAATTGAATAGGCTATTTAGATGGAAATGCAACTGAAGATTGCTGATAAGGCCAACCCTGACCACACAAAAACTGTCGACTTACCGTTGCCAATGTTAAGCGATGTAAAAATACCGCTATCGTCAAATTCAATTGTAGCATAAACATTGAGCCACTTCACCCAAGACACCATTGTCGCCTTATCCACTGCTCCAGGCGTGGGAGCGATTGCCGTTATTCGCCTTTCGG
>Ga0163144_10002265_pt1 | contig 44772 bp, 42 predicted proteins | sample OliLak19BULKMAT1_FD_123175 | JGI IMG/M metagenome (GOLD analysis project Ga0163144, IMG submission 123175) | Freshwater microbial mat bacterial communities from Lake Vanda, McMurdo Dry Valleys, Antarctica - Oligotrophic Lake LV.19.BULKMAT1 | ecosystem: Environmental > Aquatic > Freshwater >... | reverse complement strand
GTAAAAAATTGTTCGGCACCGTCTGTTTTTCTTGCCGCTAATAATTCCTGTGTTCTAATTAAGCCTAGTGATTCACCTTGCTCTTTCCCAATTAAATTTTGTCCACCATCTCCTCTCGTAAGTGATAAATAACCAGTTCTAAATTTTTTTTCATTTGCTAAATAACCTAATAAACGTGTGTTTTCATCGTCGGGATGCGCTGCAATATAAAGCACACTTCCAACAGTGTTTAGTTTTTTTAATCCCTGAAGGATTTCGGAAGAGTTTAGAGATTTATTTGTTTGTGCTGAGGCATAAAAAACAATAAAAAAGGATATGAGGTGTATTATTACTTTTTTCATTTTAAAACTATTGAACTTTTTAGAAAATAAAGATAGATTTAAAGTTTATTTAATTTAAAATTTTGATAATTATTTTTTTATAGATTAAAAATTGATTTTACTTTGTAATTAATAATTCAAAGGCAATTTAAAAGTCATTTATAAAATAATTCTGATAAAAATATCATTAAAGGCTTAAAGTATTTATTGTTATAATTAATTTTACAGCCGTGTAATAAAATAAAATAATTTAACCTTTAACATAATTCTATATTTTAGATTATTATAGTTTATGTATTTTAGCAAATTTTAATGCGTTATTTTATTTGTATATATTTAATATTGCTGTTACATTTAACAAACGCGCAACAAAATGTAAAAACTATATTGGCAAAAAAAACGTCAGAAAAACTAAAAATTGACGGAGATTTATCAGACTCTACATGGCTGTACGCTGAAAGAACGGGTAATTTTCATCAAAATTTTCCTTTCGATTCGTCGCTAGCAACCTCAAAAACTGAGGTAATGATGGCCTACAGTGAGCAATTTTTATACATAGCAGCTATTTGTTATGATTCTATACCTGGTAAATATATAGTACAAACGTTAAAGCGCGATTTTTCTTATCCCGCAAGTGATGCTTTTGTTGTCTCAATTGACCCATTTAGCGATTTACAAAATGGCTTTAGTTTTGGCGTAAACCCTTATGGTGTTCAGCGCGAAGGCTTAATAGCCAATGGCGGCGGAGGAGGTATAATTACAAATTGGGATAACAAATGGTTTAGTGAGGTAAAGCGGTATAAAAATAAATGGATAATTGAAATGGCTATTCCTTTTAAAACACTTCGGTTTAAAAATAACCTAACACAGTGGCGAATAAATTTTGCTCGTAACGATTTAAAGCGAAACGAAAATAGCACTTGGGCTAAAGTACCTCGTCAATTTAATGTCACAACTCTTTCGTTTACAGGTTTTTTATATTTTGATGATGAACCAAAAAAAACAACCGAAAATATTAGCATTATACCTTACGCAATTGCAAAATATTCCGAAGATTATCAATTTAATGGTAAACCCATTTATACCCCAAATATTGGTGGCGATGCTAAAATTGTTTTAGGGTCGTCGCTTAATTTAGATATTACTGTAAACCCCGACTTTAGTCAGGTTGAGGTTGATAGGCAAATAACTAACCTCACACGCTTTAGCTTATTTTTCCCTGAGCAGCGGCAGTTTTTTATTGAGAATAGCGATTTGTTTGAACGTTTTGGTTTCAGGCAAATTCGTCCGTTTTTTTCAAGACGTATTGGGTTAAATAATGGAAATGTAATTCCTATATTGGCGGGAGTAAGATTAAGCGGTAAACCTAATAAAAATTGGCGTATTGGGCTAATGGATATGCAAACAGCAAAAGCTACAATTAATAATTCTACAGTTTTTTCGCAAAATTATTTTGTTGCGGCGGTACAGCGAAATGTATTTAAGCGATCAAATATTTCAGCAATTTTTGTAAATCGTCAGCAGATTGATACAACAGGACTTTCAATAAATAATTTTAATAGGGTAGCTGGTTTAGATTATAATATATCTACCGCAGATAATAAATGGAATGGTAAATTATTTTTTCATCATTCGCTATCATCTAAAAATAACGGAAATGCTTTTGCTCACGCTAGTTGGATAAATTATGCAACACAAAATGTAAATGTAGAATGGAACCATGAATACGTTGATAAAAACTATAATGCTGAAACCGGATTTGTACCTCGTATTTTTCAAACAAGTAATAGTGGTGTTACTAATCGTTTTTCATATTGGCGACTTGAACCACATGTTAATTTTAATTTTTACCCAAAAAATTCTATTATTAATAAAACCGGACCGAGTTTTTATTTAGACAATTATCGTAACCAAAAATTTGAAAGTACTGATATATTTTTTCAAACGGGTTACGATGTTAATTTCACAAGTAGTGCAGGGTTGTATTTTGATTATAATTATTATTACACGCGCTTATTGTTTCCAACCGATGTAAGTTTTACTAGTAGGCAAGAGCTTTTAGAGGCAGGTAATTATTTTTATCAAAATTTTAACTTGCAATATAAAACCAATCAACGTAAATTGTTATTTGCTAATTTTAATGTAAATTATGGAAGTTATTTTGTTGGAAATAAATTGAGTGCAGCTGCCGACATTTCATATAGGTTGCAGCCATTTGCAATTTTTACAATGAGTTTTACGCATGATAGAATTTACTTACCTTATTTAGAAGAAGAAGTAGAACTAAATTTAATAAGTCCGAGAATAGAATTTACGTTTAGTAAAAGTTTATTTTTAACAACTTTTTGGCAATATAATAGTCAAGCAAAAAATATTAATTTTAATGGGCGTTTACAATGGCGATTTAAGCCAATGAGTGATTTATTTATTGTTTATAGTGATAATTATAATAATAACGATTTTAGTATAAAAAACAGAGCTATAGTACTAAAATTTGTATATTGGTTTAGTGTTTAAAAATTTTAACTTACAAATTCTAAATTTTAAAATAAAACTTTAATAGTAAAATGAAAATAATTTTTATGGGAACGCCAGAGTTTGCGGTACCTTGTTTGGATATTTTAATACAAAATAATTATAATGTTGTGGCTATTGTTACCGTGCCCGATAAACCTGCTGGGCGAGGACAACAATTAAATCAATCAGCCATTAAAAAATATGCCTTACAAAATAATTTAAAATTACTGCAACCCGAAAAATTAAAAGATGAAAATTTTATTGAAGAATTAAAATACTTAAAGGCCGATTTACAAATTGTAGTAGCTTTTAGAATGTTACCCGAAATAGTTTGGAATATGCCAAAATTAGGCACATATAATTTGCATGGCTCATTACTTCCAAAATATAGGGGCGCGGCTCCAATAAATTGGGCAATTATTAATGGAGATATAGAAAGCGGAGTTACTACATTTAAGTTAAAACATGAGATTGATACAGGAAATATTTTGTTGCAGCAAAAAGTAAAAATTAATTCAGCAACAACAGCGGGCGAATTACATGATGAATTAATGAATGTTGGCAGCAAACTTATTTTAAAAACAGTTCAGCAAATAGAACAAAGTGTAAAAATAAATACCGAATTAAATTTTATTCTTCAAAAAGATATACAGGCAAGTCATGCACCAAAAATTTTTAAAGAAACTTGTAAATTAAATTGGAATAATGATGTTGTTAAAATTTATAATTTAGTAAGAGGTTTAAGCCCTTATCCAACAGCTTATACAAATTTAAACAATAAAAACAGTTCATTACAATTAGTTAAAATTTATTCTGCTACTTTCGAAAAAACTGAGCATAATAAACTAAATGGCGAATTAACATCGGACAATAAAACCAATTTAAAAGTTTATTGTAAGAATGGCATACTAACGGTTTGCAGCTTGCAACTTCAAGGAAAAAAACAAATGAGTGTTGAAGATTTTTTACGTGGCTTTAAATTAAATGAAGGTGCATCCTTTACCTCATAACCAGCTACGCAGACTTACTTAGCTTGTAAATGCCCTATTATTAACAAAAACCACTGTTACTAACAAAAAACAGCCCACATTTAGGCGTTTGCAGGGTGTAGTTATTAACAAAACGCCTATTTTTCAACAAAAAACACACTTTTTAGTTCCAAACACTTGACAAGCAAGGATTATACAATATATTTGTTTCATAATAAATTATTGTTTAACCCTTAAAACAAAAAACAAATGAACAAATCAGAATTAATTGATGCTATTGCATCTGGCTCAAAGTTAACTAAAGCAGACGCTGGACGTGCTTTAGATTCAACAATCGAAGCTATTCACAAAGCTTTAAAAAAAGGTGATCGTATTGGTTTAGTAGGTTTTGGTTCTTTTTCAGTAGCAAAGCGTGCTGCTCGTTTAGGTCGTAACCCACAAACTGGTAAAGAGATTAAAATTGCTGCTAAAAAAGTAGTAAAGTTTAAAGCTGGTTCTGACTTAGCTGGTTCAGTTAACAAAGGAAAATAATTATTAACGTAATTAACCAACAAAAGGCTGTCTCTAATTGAGGCAGCTTTTTTATTTAAATTAAATTTTATGAGTAATTTATTCCTCAGTTTTATTTTTTAATTTCATTAGCAGGGTATAAGCTCCTTTTGTAACAATTAATTTATCTGTTAATAAAGTTTCTTTTAATAATTCACTGTATCGCCCTTGTTTAATACCCACTTTTACTTCTGTTAATTTGTATTCTTTTTCTTTCTCTATTACAAAAACAAAATCCTTTCCTTCGTAACTCACAATTGCATCTTCTGAAATTACCATTGCATTATTTTTTATGGTCTCAATCTCAGCATTCATGTACATGCCAGGTAGTAGTGTTTTATCATAATCCTCAAAATGACAGTGAACTTCAGCATTTCTTTCAGCAGATAAATCCTGACTAATTAAAATAATCTTGCAATTGTGTTTTTTGTCTGATAGATTATTATAAGCAACTACCTTTTGCCCGATAAATAATTTATCTAAATCTTTTTCAAATACTTTAATATTTAAATGAATATCGGTTGTATTTACTAATTCGAATAAAATATCAGAAGGATTTACATACTTGCCAATGTTTACATTTACTTTTGATACAAAACCATCAATTGGCGAATAAATATTTACACTTTTTGATAACGAATTTTCTGACAGACTTTGAGGATTAATATTGATTAACTTTAATTTTTCAGCTAATGCGCTTAGTGTGATTTTTTGAGAGGAGTATTCCATTTGTGCTTGTTGTAAAATTTTATCACTACTGGCTTTGCTTTGATTCAATTCTTTTTGACGCGACAATTCTGTTTCGGCAAATAATAATTTTAATTTGGTAGTTAAATACTCTTGTTGTAACTGAATGTATTGCAAGTCTTCCATAGTAGCAATTACCTCGCCTTTTGCTAAGTGCATGCCTGGCAAAAGTTTAGTAGTTTTTAAATAGCCACCTAAAGGCATACTTACCGATACCATATTTTGCGGGGGCACATCAATTTTACCATTTACTTTAATAACGGCAGAAATTTTTCGATGCTCAATTTTGGAAGTACTTATTGCTACATTTTTTAACTGCTCTTCCGTTAGAATTACAACCTCGTTTTGAGTTGCTACATTTTCAATTACTTTTTTAGTTTCTGGTTTTGAATCACAAGAAGAAAATAAAATAAAAACGATAATTATTAAAAATAATTTTTTCATATACTTATATTTTATGTTTGTTATTAGAAGTTAATTTTTCAGTTGTCCATTCAATTGTCTTAACAAAATTTTCTTTTCGAAATTTACATTCTGAAACATTACAAATACTGCATTGATAGAATTGACAAGCATCCACATGAATAAAAAATTCAACCCGCTCATTAAAATGTTTTGAAAGCATGGTCGATAATTTTTCTAATATATCATGCCCTTCATTTATAGTTAAATAAAACGGCACGGTTAAATGGCAATCGATGTGAAAAAAGCCGGCATAATTAATAATTCGCATATTGTGCACATCAATCCAGTTATATTCTCTTAATTTATTTAAAACTTCCTTTACTTCTTCAATAATTTCATTATCGGCTTCATCCATAATTCCAGAAATAGCTTTGCGAATAATTTTATATCCTGTAAAAATAATGATGAAAGCAAATATCATTGCTGCTAAACTATCAATCCATATATAACCTGTAAGTAACATTAGGCCTAAGCCCATTAATAAACCAATGGTAGAATAAGTATCCGAAATTAAATGCTTACCCCCAGCAATTAAAATCGGCGAACTTTCTTTCTTTCCATTTTTTACACAGAAATATCCTACAATAAAATTTATACCCGCAGAAAATGCAATTAAAATTAATCCATAATCTAACTTTTGAATAGTGTGTGGATGAATGATATTGTTTAAAGCTTCATAAATAATAATTAGTCCCGCTACGCTAATTAAAATGCCTTCAAAAGCAGATGAAATAAATTCTATCTTCCCGTGTCCATACGGATGCTCTTTATCTCTGGGTTTAGCAGAAATATTAATACTGTACAGTCCTATAAAGCCAGCAATTACATTTACAGTGCTTTCTAGGGCATCGGTTAATATTGCAACTGAAGATGTAATATACCAAGCAAAAATTTTAATTAAAAATAAAGCAACTGATACCGCAACTAAAAGTTGTTGTATTTTTATTGTAGATGTTTTCTTCCCATTCATTTACTAAAGTTTAGATGTTAAATAATTTAATTGAATAACTATTTCGTTATAAGATTTTACTGCGTCGATATAATTACTTTTAATGGCAATGGCTTGATTCGTTAAAATTACCCAATCTAAATAATTTATCTCACCGTTTACAAATTGTTTATTTGCAGTTTCTGAAATTATTTTAGTGTTTGGTAAAGCGGTTTGTTCGTAATAATTAATTGCTTCCGTTTGATTTTTGTACTGAAGGTAAATGACCTGGAATTGTTTTTGAAGTAATTGTTTTTGAAGTAGGTAATTATTTTCATTAAAATTTTGATAAATTTTTGATGCAGAGATTTTCGCTTTTTGCGCGCCATAAAACAACGGTATACCAATACCTAATTGAGCAGACTGAAAACGCGAAGACCCATTATATAAAACATTATCAGCTCCGTTTCCACGCATACTCATATTGTAATAGCCTAAATTAATATCAGGTAACAATTTGGATTTTTCTAATTTTAAAGTAGCGAGACTTACATTTCTTTGTTGATCAACTATTTTTAAAAGCGGATGATTAGTAATTAAATTACTGTCTACAGTAATATTGGTTGTTATTTTAAAAGAACTTTCGTTTGGTGCTAATTTAGATTCAGTGTTTAATAATAGTTGAAATTGTAAATTGAGAATTTCTTTTTCTGTAATCAATTGTTTTAATTGCAGGGTGATATTTCCTCTCTGGCTCTCAGCAGTAGTTCTTTCCAAAATATTGCTTTCGCCATTCTTTAACCTGAATTCAGCTTTCTTTAAAAATTCGGAATATATTGAATCGCTTTTTAAGAGTAATGCTTCTTTTTTTTGTAGAAAAACTATTTCGTAAAAAGTTTGGGAAACAGCTTTCTTTACCTCCGCCTCCTTTAATGAAACATCTAATAAAGCAATTTTCCATTGTTCGGTTAAAATATTTTTTTGTTTTTTATAAACCGTTGGAAAATTAAATGTTTGAAAAACTCCAAAACGATTATCTGCATAAATACTGTTTATTTGACCATATTCAGCCAAAATATTTGTAAGCGGAATATTAAAGGCAGTTTTAATTATTTTTTGTTGGTATTCTAATTTTTGTTTTTCGCCCTTTAACTGCAAATTATTTTTTAAAGCAATGTCTAAAGCATCTTGTAAGCTAACACGCGCTTGAGCTTGCAATTTGCTATTTATGTTAAATAAAAAAAGCACTACTATTAAAATGGTAAGCGATTTAGTTTTTAATTTAAACTTTCCTTCAGTAGAAATGTATAAAATTGGTAAAACAAAAAGCGTTAAAAAAGTGGCTAACATTAATCCTCCAATTACAACAGTTGCAAGCGGACGCTGAACTTCTGCTCCTGCTCCATTACTTAATGCCATTGGTAAAAAGCCGAGTGATGCAACAAATGCAGTCATTAAAACTGGGCGTAAACGTAATTTAGTGCCTTCTAAAACAATTTGTTTTAAATCCGTCATTCCATCTTTTTTCAATCGGTTAAATTCTGCAATTAAAACAATTCCGTTTAATACTGCAACGCCAAACAAAGCAATAAAACCAACACCTGCACTTATGCTAAACGGCATGCCCCTTAATGCTAAAAAGAAAATACCTCCAATAGCAGAGAGAGGAATTGCAGAGTAAATTAATAAACCTTGTTTGGCAGAATTAAATGCAAAAAATAATAATATAAAAATTAAAATTAAAGATACAGGCACCGCGATCATTAAACGTTCTTTTGCTGCGTTAAAATTTTCAAAGGCCCCACCATATGTAACGTAATAACCTGTTGGGAATTTTAATTGTTTAATTTCCTTTTGTCTTAATTCCTCAACTATACTTTGCACATCTCTGCCCCTTACGTTAAAGCCAACTATAATTCTACGCTTAGCATCTTCCCGCTGAATTTGGTTTGGACCATCTTTAATTTGCACATCAGCTAAAAGGTATAATGGAATTTGTGTTCCCAACGGTGTTGGAATTAAAAGATTTTGTATATCTTCCAAACTTTTACGATTGTTGGTGTCTAACCTAACCACTAAATCAAAACGCTTTTCATCTTCAAAAACCAAACCTGAACTTTGCCCTGCAAAAGCAGAATTTATTATTCTATTTACATCTGAAATATTTAAATTGTATTGCGCAATATTAGCACGGCTATATTCTATAACAACTTGAGGCATACCTGTTACAGGCTCTACGTATAAGTTTTTTGCACCATTTACAGTATTTACCAAGTTTCCTAATTTCTTTGCATAAAACGACAATGTATCTAAATTTTCTCCAAATATTTTACATACCACATCTTGCTTCGCACCCGTCATAAGTTCATTAAATCGCATTTGCACTGGATATTGAAAGCTTGTTGTAATTCCCGGAACATCCTCAACAGCCTTTCCCATTTTTTCGGCTAACTCGTTAAATGTTTTAGCCGATGTCCACTTACTTTTATCTTTTAAAATAATCATCATGTCTGCTGCTTCAATAGGCATAGGGTCTGTCGGTATTTCGCCACTGCCAATTTTAGTTACTACTTTTTCTACCTCTGGAAATTTATCTTTTAAAATTTTGGCTGCTTTTGAAAATGATTGAATGCTCACTTTTAAATTACTACCTGGTAATACCCTCGATTCCACGGCAAAATCACCTTCTTCAAGCGCTGGGATAAATTCACCACCTAAAAAAGTAATTGTAATGATTGCACTAATAAATAATAAAATAACTATCCCTAAAACTGTTTTTGGGAAACGAATCACTTTACCTAGTCTACTTTGGTATGCTGTTTCAATTTTAGCCATTATTCTATCTGAAATGTTTGGTTTGTGTTTAGTTTTTTTATTTAGTACCAATGCGCTCATCATTGGAATGTATGTTAATGAAAGTATAAAAGCTCCCAATAAAGCAAAAGCTACCGTTTGCGCCATAGGTTTAAACATTTTGCCCTCAATACCTTGTAACGTGAAAATTGGTAAGTAAACAATCAAAATTATTATTTGTCCAAATACCGCACTGTTCATCATTTTTTCCGCCGAATATTTTACTTCATTATCTATTTCCTTTTGTGATAATAATGAAGTAGAGCCAAATTTTTTATTATATGCTAATTGATGCATTACAGCCTCTACTATAATTATGGCGCCATCTACAATCAATCCAAAATCTAATGCACCCAAACTCATTAAATTACCACTAACACCAAACGTATTCATTAATATAATTGCAAATAACATGGCAAGTGGAATAACGGATGCAACTAATAAACCAGCCCTTACATTTCCTAAAAATATAACCAAAACAAAAATAACGATAAGTGCTCCTTCCATTAAGTTCCTTTCAACAGTGGTAATAGCATTATTTACCATTTTAGTTCGATCTAAAAAAGGTTCGATAACAATACCTTTAGGTAAAGTTTTTTGAATTTGTACAACTCGCTCTTTTACATTTTTAATTACCTCGCTACTATTTGCACCCTTCAACATCATAACTACTGCACCAGATACTTCACCCTTATCGTTATAACACATAGCTCCATAACGTATTGCGTGGCCAATATTTACATCTGCAACATCTCTTATAAATAAAGGCGCACCGCTTTGAGAAGTCTTTATAGAGATGTTTTTGATATCGTCTATACAACCGATTAATCCTTCGGTTCTAATAAATAAAACAGTCGATCCTTTCTCAATATAGGCTCCGCCAGTGTTTTGATTATTTTTTTGAAGTGCTGAAAAAATATCGTTAATGGTTATATTATAGGATTGTAGTTTATTTGGGTTAACAGCAATTTCGTACTGTTTCAATTTCCCACCAAAACTGCTAACCTCCGCAACTCCCTTAACGCCTAATAACTGACGACGAACTATCCAATCTTGAATAGTGCGCAAGTCAGTTTCGTTGTATTTATTTTCATAACCTTCTTTTGGTCTTATAACATATTGATAAATTTCACCGAGGCCTGTTGTAACCGGACCTAATTCTGGTATACCAATGCCAGCAGGTATTTGAGCTTGTACCTTTTGTAAACGCTCGGTTACTTGTTGTCGTGCCCAATAAATATCCGTTTCATCATTAAACACAATGGTTACTAATGACAAGCCAAATCTGGAGAAACTACGAATTTCCTTTAATCCAGAAATATTGTTATTGGCTTGTTCAATTGGAAACGTTATTAGTCGTTCAATATCCACAGCGCCATAAGAAGGGGCTACCGTAATAACCTGCACTTGATTATTAGTAATATCAGGCACGGCATCAATAGGCAACTTGATAACTTGAAGCACGCCATATACAATAAGTGCAATTATGAAAAGGCCTACAATGAGTTTATTTTTTATAGAAAACTCTATAATTTTATTAAGCATAATTTTTAATATTAATTTTTAAATTATATTAAATGATAAATAAACCAAAGCAAGGCTTACTTTATCATAAAAAAAGAAAATAAGAATTAATAAGATTTTGGCGGTTGCCAAATAGAAGAAAGATAAGCTGAACTGATAAAATCAGTTGAATAAGTATTATAAGAATTATTTTCGGCAGAGACAGGTTTTACTACTAATTGAAAATCAGTAAAAGGTACAAAACCAATACTTGTAACGTTATTACATGTATTGTTTGATTTAAATGGCAGTTGCATATCTTCTGTTGTATCGCCGTCACCATCGTCCACCAAAATATAGTGGTTTATTAAAAAGTCAACAGGCGAAATAGTTTCGTTTTGTTTTTTATGGTCGATATAATGTTTTACGAGTAAGGGTAATTTTAATAACTCATGAGCTTCTGTATTAGCACACAAAAAAATTAGCAATAAAAATATTGAGATTGATTTTTTCAATTAATCAAAAGTAAACAAAAAAATTAAATTACTTATTACGCAATATTATTAAAAAGTTACATAGTTTTTTAATCGCAATCTTTATATTTGCCTATTTGCAATTTTTTTAATTAAACATCACAAAAAAAAGAGGAAGTTAAATTACCTCCTTTTTTTAATAAATATTAAGCTATTTTTATTTTTGAATTATAATTTTTTGTGTGCCTAATTTTTTTCCACTTTCTTTCTCAAAAGCACGCAATAAATAAATACCAGAATTTAACGTTGAGGTATTTTATACCATTTATTATTCGAATTTATTGTGAGCTTTAAACCCGTAAAACTTAGCATGGTACATCCTATTAATAAGACTAATACAACGATGTCCCATAAAGGCCGTTTATAAAAGATAAAAGCAAAATCCATGCTGTGCGAGCCATTATAAATCCATCTTTCAAATCTGCTGTCTTTTTGTTTCTTTCTAACTACAGTTGCATTGGTGGGATTGATATAATACCATGTTTTTAATTTATCAGAAAATTTAATTCTATACACGGGCAATGGTAAGCTTCGATCTTTATTATAATAATAATTGTCGTAATCTGTTAATAAAGTTATTTCGGTTATAGTATCTTTTACTTTCAATTTTTTTATACTTGGTAATACCTCTACAAGTTCATTATCCAAAGAACAACAAATACAACCATTTGTTAATTCTACTACTTCATCTATTTTTTCTGTAATAAGTCGAGAATCAATATTCACTTTTCTAAATTCATTTTCGATGACTAAATTTTTGGAAGTAGCGTGATGTTTCAAATAATGATTCAAAAACTTGGTTTTACCTGCACCTAAAAAACCTGTGATTACATATAAGTTTATCATATTATTGTTTACAATTTTTACAATACTTTATATTTAAGATATGAGTTACAATCAATCCTAAGGCTGAGAAATACATAAGAATAGAAAATATTATGTTTTTATCCTCCAAAACTAATCCTACACTTAGTTGTATCCAAAAAAATAGTAATAAGCCTTTTAATAATTTATTTTTTGTAGTTTTTATTGAAATTATAACGCTTATTAAACTTATTATTAAAAAAACATAATTTAATAATTCATATTTTTCTTTTACAATCTTTGAAAATAAAACTGCAATTAAAGGAGTTATAACACAGTGTACTATGCAAATAGAAGATGCAATTATTCCAACAATGTCAGATTTATTATAGCTATTTTTTAATTTAAAATTTTCCAAAATTCTGAGTATCTAATCTTAGTATTAATCTATTTTGTTTGTTTTCTTCTATGGTTGGGCTTCTATGTAAAATAGCGTGTGTATTATTTGATTCATGTAATGCTCCTTTTAAAATCAATACCTCAAAAGGTTTTGCTTCATGTATTTTACTTTGATCTTTTATTATAACTTCATTAGTATTACAGCAATTTATTTCATTCCAATTTACATTATTATTATCCAGCCAAAGAGTGCCTTTACCTCTATAAGTGCATAATAATCTTAATTCATTAATATCGGTATGAAATAATTCACACATGTTCGTATTAACTCCACTCAATAAAAGATTTACCTTTTTACTTTTTGCTACTTTAGCGAAAACACAAATTAATTGTTCAATATCCGAAATTAAATAAGTTAATTCTTCATTGGTTTTTATTCCTGAGTTAATAATATATTTGAGTAAATTTCGCACTAGTTTTTCTTTTCCAGCAGTTTCTTGGAAATGAAATACTGAATCATTGGTAAGATTGGTTAGTAATTGATTGATATTAACTGAAGCTTCTCTTTTTAAAGTAGCAATATTGTAGTTTTTATTATTAATATCTTTAAAATCATCAAGGTTGTTACATTTTAAAATATGGCTTTTCGATTTTTTGCAAAAAAGTAAATCAGCACTTTCATCAACTATAAATTTCATGTTATTCTTATTTTAAAGTATCGCTACTAACTGTTTTGTTATTACTAATGATTTCAAATATCATGAGTTCATTTTTATCGTTCATAAACACATCTTCCTCTTTGCTAATTTAATTTGTCATTTAAATGAATTTGTAAACTATTTTAAATTTAATACCTGTCATTTTGATTGTAACCTAAATGTTTTAATGTTTTTAAGACCAATGGATTATCCAAACCACCGTATTACCATAAAAAGCCATACATACCCGCTAAGTGAAAAAGTTAAATAGTAATATTAGGGCAAATATATAGAATATTATTCAAATGCAACAAGGTTGCGTTAAATTACATTTTAATAAAAAGTTTATGCGGTAGAGTTACCTTGTATTCATGTTGCTTTCTTTTATCTTTTATACCATTTATTAATCGAATTTATTGTGAGCTTTAAACCCGTAAAGCTTAGCATGGTACATCCCATTAATAAGACTAATACAACGATGTCCCACAAAGGCCGTTTATAAAAGATAAAAGCAAAATCCATACTGTGCAAGCCATTATAAATCCATCTTTCAAATCTGCTGTCTTTTTGTTTCTTTCTAACTACAGTTGCATTAGTGGGATTGATATAATACCATGTTTTTAATTTATCAGAAAATTTAATTCTATATACGGGCAATGGTAAGCTTCTATCTTTATTATAATAATAATTGTCGTAATCTGTCAATAAAGTTATTTCGGTTATAGTATCTTTTACTTTCAATTTTTTTATACTTGGCATTAACTCATTTAAAGCAAGTCGTTTTTTTGGTAAAGAATCGAGCCCCTCGATAAATAGTATTTTTGTTTGATTATCGTCGTATTTAGCTAGCCAATAATAGTTGTTATTAATTTTATTTAATTCTATTTCTTTAACCTCCCCAAACTTCTGAAGTTTATTAAAGTTAGTTATCACACTTGGTGGTTCATTTGTATTACCTTTCCACGACACTAATTCATCTTCAACTAAAAAGTCTTCCGAACTCCATTTTAAAGGATTCATTGAAAATAAACCACTTAGAATCCAAGTTAAAATAAATAAACCGAAAATAAAACCTAAGTAATGATGCCATTTAAACCATCGCTTTTTATAAGGGCTTAATTTTTTACTTCTTTTTTTTGAATCTAAGGTTCTTATTGTCCCTAAAACAATGCCTCCAACACACATTAACACACCTATAAAAGATATTACTATTACCACTGCTCGCCACGCATTAGTATTTATACGAAGATTTTTAAAGTAAAGCCAATGTGGTATTGGACCTAACCAAGCCCATACTTTTTCACTAAAATTTATTTTTTGAATTATGTCACCACTTTTAGATGATATATAAAAAATAGTCTCTGATTTATCGTTTGTATATACTTTATAAATTGGTAGGTATGGTAAATATTTACACCGTGGTATCCATTGGTCAAGCTCAGTAATAATTTCCGTTTTTATTATTTTGTCTTGCCCTTTTGTATAATTATTCACAATTTCTTTTACTCCTTTTTCACCTATGTTTGCAGTTATCCCTCCAACGTCAGCATTAATTAATATAATACTATCGTTTTCATTTACAAATTTATAAACAGGTTTATCTATTAGGCTATAAAGTTTTAATTGCTTCCATTTAAAATTATCAGGTAAAAATTTCCAAGCTTGGTTTGGATTTATAGATATTCTTTTAAAGTTGATTGGTGTTAAGTTATTAATTTTTTCACGCTCCTTTATATGAGGAAACTCTTTATACATTATTACAAATCCCGATAAGCACCAAATTAAGAATATAAAGGATAGCGTAAGACCTAAGTAGCGGTGCGTTATAAGCACCGCCTTTACAAAGATTTTATTTTTTATTAAATTCATTTATCAAAACAATATTTTAAAATTTAGCCAAAAAAGTTGCTGAAAAATTTCGTGTAGCACCCATAAAAAATTGATTATTAAATATTGCATCACGATAGTAAAAAGTATTGGTTAAATTATTTCCATTTACTCTAATTTCAAAACGATTAAATTTATACCACATAGCAGACTCTAATGTGTAATAAGCAGGTAGTTTATAAGTATTAGTTGGGTCAGTAAAATTTTCTGAAGTGTAATTTACTCCTGCTCCAATACCAAAGCCATTTAATGTTCCTTTACTAAATTCATATACTAACCATGAGTTAAATAAATGTTCAGGTGCAAAGCTTAAACGTTTTCCTGCGTTAACATTTACAAAAGCATCATCTGAATTATTTTCAATATTAGTAAATGCATAAGTATATCCAAGTTTTACGCTAAACTCGTTTGTAATATTCCCATTAATATCAAGTTCTGCACCTTTTGAAGTACCAGTACCAATATTTTTAAACTGACCACCAGGCAGGCTTTGTAAAATATTAGTGCGTGCTAATGAAAATCCAGCGGCATTAAGCGATAACAGCGATTTATATTCATACCTAAATCCTACTTCAGCCTGAAAACCTTGTTCAGGATCAAACATACTGCCATCGGCTGCAACGGTGCGAGTTGGTTTAAAATAAGTAGAGTATGATGCATAAGTAGAAATTGACTCTATTGGTTTATACACTAAACCTAAACGATAGGTAGGATTTGTAATGTTTAAATTACTTTTTTTTCCTTCAACTGTTACATTTCTATTAGCATCTGTTTGGTTTGTATAATATTCGCCACTAAACATATCTACCCTAATAGCTGCTAGAGCTTTTAATTTCTTTGAAATATCAAACCAATTTTGTGCAAAAATACCATTAACAGTTTCCATTCGAGCTTGATATCTATTATCAGTAATAAACATTGCTCCTTGGTTTAACACTTGATTAGTGATTGATATTGTAGTGTTTTTTCCAGGCCCAGTAATGTTACCACGAAATGTTTTTCTATCTAAAATGCTTAATGAATGACCAATTACAAATTTATTTTTTAATTTTCCGATGTTATATACGCCACTAAACTCTAATTGATTTTGAAAAGGTTTTGTTTGATGGTTAAAATAAAAAGGGAAGGATCTTTTCAAAGAATCTTTAGTTGCATTAATTGTAAGTTCTTCAGTGGAGAAATAATTTATGTCATCTATATAATAAGAAGCTAAATTACTTACACTGAATTTGTCGTTTATTTTATACACATATTTTAACTGCAAATCAATTCGTTTGTTTTTCAAAAAATCTTGGGGGTCGTTGTACCTTGTTTTAGGATCCATTCCTTTAACCAAAGTTCCATCTGCCAAAATAGGTATTCCTGTGTCTGTGCTATAAAAATCATCATTACCTTGTACATTGAATTGAAGCGTATGTTTTTTAGCAGGTGTATATTTTAAACTAAAATAACCGTTTGTGTATTTGGATCCGAGGCCTCTAAAACCGACAGACTGACCCGTACCTAAATCAGCTCTGAAACTTAAATTTTTAGATATTGGTCCGCCTGCGCCAACTGACATATTCTTTGTATCAAACGATCCGTAGGTTGCCGAAAAATCACCTTTAAAATAATCAGTGGGTTGTTTTCTTCTAATATTAATTATGCCACCTAAAGCTGAGTGCCCAAACATAACTGAAGATGGACCCTTTAAAACATCTATTCCTTCAACTGCGGCTAAATTTGTTGTAGGTGCGCTTTGTGAAATATTATGGCGTTCATCTCTTACACCATCTATAAGTAATACAAACTGTTCCATACCTCTAATGTGAAAATGCTGAAATCCTCCATAGGTATTTCTGGTTCTAACACCAGTAATATTTTTCATTGCATCTCCTAAATCAATTGCGCCTCTTTGTTCAATCACTTTTAAATCAACACTATGAATTGTAACTGGCATGTCTTTCAATTCAACATCCATTTTATTTAACTCAGTTGGATTGTGTTTTACATTTGCTGTAATGGTAACTTCATCTAAATTTTTTTTGTTCTTTTTTAAATTTATTACTAGATTATAAGGTTGTTCTGAATTTATTTCAATTTTTTGGTTCACTTCTTCAAAACCTAAATACTTAACGGTTACGTTGTAGGCATTGTAATTTAAATTATTGAATTTAAACTTTCCATTTTCATCTGAATTTGCATTTAAGCTGCTTGGTAATAAGTTAACTATAACTCCAACTAAAGCATTGCCATCCTCATCTTTAATTGTACCGCTAATCGAACTTGTTTGTGAAAAAAGAGCATTAGTAAATATAAAAGAGATGATTATAATTAGTGACTTTTTTGAATATTTGTTTATATGATTTAAGTATGTTTTCATTTTTTAATTTGTTGTTGTTCGTTTTAAAAATTGTTAATTTTTTATTATTTGCAGACCAAGTTGAAATTTTTAAAATATCGACTTGGTTGAAATATTGATAAAATTTTTCGTGAAATTGCCTAAAAGAAAATCTGATATTCTAACAAATTGTAATTAAAGCAAACACTAAGAGTAATTTCAAAGCATTAATCTGAATTAGACAATTTATTAATAAAGAGTTATTATAAAACTCACCTATTACTTGATATTGATTATTTCAATGTTATTTATAAAATAATATTGAAGAGGCTATAAAAGTGAATATTGATTTCTTAAGAAGTGATTTCAATTTGCGGCGGACCTCTCGTTTTTAATTGGAGTAAAAGGTGACTATGAGTGTAGTTATTATTGAATGAAACTCTTATTATGAGATGTTTGAACGTTACACAGATTAATACGTAAAACATAATACTAGATGTATGTTTTATTGCATTAATTTCGTCGCAAACTTTACAATGTGTGTCATTGTCGTGATTTTTTTCATGACTTAGTAATATTGTAGGCGTTTCAAATAAATGCGTTAATTGGTGGGCTATTTTTAATGAAGTACTCATTAAAAATAACACAAGGGTAATTTTAAAAATATGTTTTAATAATTTAATAATAGTATTAATTATATGTTAATAGGCTTATTCAGCATTAAACGCTTTTAGTAAAATAGTTGCTGAAATTCCAAATCCAGCACCCGAAACAAATAAGTTCCATTTAAAATGTTCACCATTAATTACTTTAGTGTAAAGCCATAATGCCAACATAAAAAGCAAAACAATAAATAGCTGACCAGCTTCAATACCGATATTAAATGATAACAAAGGCATAATAATACTTCCTCCAAACAACATAAACTTAAAGTTACTGGCAAATGCCAACCCATGAACAAGTCCAAAAACTAAAGCGATGCCGTATTTAATTTTTGTGTCGGAGAAGCGACTATTGCTATTGAAATTAACAATATTTGCAATGGCAGTAATCATAATTGTTATAGGAATAAGCATATCTACAATTTTTGTATTAGCTGGGATTATATCAAAAGCAGATAGTATAAGTGTTCCACTATGTCCAATTGTAAAAGCAGTAATAATTACTAAAATTTGTTTCCATTGTGTTAGCTTAAATGCAGCACATAAAGTCATTACAAACAGTAAATGGTCGTAAGCATTAATATCCACAATGTGATGCCAACCATTCATGAAAAAAGAAGAAAAATTATCCATAAGTCTTTTTAAAACGTATAAGGTATTAAGTAATTATTTATAGTAGATTCATAATTATCTTCAACAATAAATGGGGGGATTCGTATTGTCATTCTGTTGGATTGCATATAATCAAATTCGGAGAAGAATAAAGTATTTGAAATCTCAAGTTTATCACCTTTCTTAATTTTCACCACATTATCTGAAAACTTTAGTGCGAAAACATTATAATCTTTTAGCACCTCCGATGATTTATACTTAATAGGCAAAGCTTTACTATTTAAGATTATCGTAAAATAATTTTCAAAATAATCATCAATTCCTTTAATATCCTCTTTGCTTAAGTTGGATAAATTAATATTTTTCGTCAACGTTTTATTAATACTTTTTTCAAAGTCATCTATAAATACTTTACACTCCATTTTTAAACTACTATTTTTCACATCATAGTCAATTAACGATGCTGTTAATTTAATTGGGTGCTTAAAGGAAGTAGTTAAAATCACAATACATAAGCACAATAGGGTTTTATTAGCTATTTTTTTCATCTTTATTTTTATTTACAAGGCATTTTAAGTATTAATTTAGCCACAGATCCTTGAATTATATCGTAAGTGGTTACGTTTGGGTTATAAACAATTGATACTTTTTTAGTATTCAAATCAAGGATAGATTGTTTAACTCCTTTTTCAAAGAAAAGACCTTCTTCAACTACTTTTTGACAATTTTCACAACTGGCTGTAGGAATTTTAATGATTAATAAGCTATCATTAGCTCCTTTAAACAACACTCTATTTTCTTCTTTTATTTGGTTACAGGCTATATTTGTAAACAAGAGTATTGACAACAAGAATAATTTTTTAAATAAATTTTGTAATGTGTATTTTATGCGCATTTTTTCTAATTTAAGTAATTTAAATTTATTAAGTACTATAATATTCTTTGAGGCCAAGGATGGATTCGAACCACCGTGTTACTTTATAAAAAGTGCAACCTAACCACTCAGTCACAAAGCCAATAAATATTTACATTACAAATATATTAAAATTTATTTAAACGCAACGTTGTTGCGTTAATTAATTTAAAAAAATAGCTTGTGATTGAGCTACTTTTAAAAAATTCATTTTGAAATGTTTGGGTTTTGCTTAAATAAGATGGCCCATGGCTTTAAAAATATATAATGTAAATTACTATAATTTAAAAGTGCATTTTGTTATTTGCTTTTAATAACAACAATTAATGATAAAATACAATTATTTGCACTCTTTGATTTATAATATTCTATTATTTGACATAGATAATATTTTTCGGAAATGTTTATGAAAAGAGTTTTAATCTATTTTTCTAAGACTATTTTTTAATTACCAATATCATTCTTGGGGAAGTAGCAGTTTCGTAAGGCGTCAAATTATAATCGCCATAAACATTCTGTAATTTTAAGCCCACGCGGGTAAAATACTGCTCAAACTGATGTTGGTAAATCAGCATTATCCGTTCCGTAAAAAAATGCTCACGCTTATCGTGCCTAAATTGTATATGCTTGTATAAAAAAATATCAATTATTTGCTTACTCATTTCGAAAACAATATCATCTACCTGCTTTGTTTCCTTTTCTTTTAAATGCTGAACTACATAATGGGGATTCATATAATCAATAACAGCAACACCATTTTTTTTTAAGGCATTTGCAATATGCTGCATCACTAATAAATTCTCATCTTCATTGTCAAAATATCCAAAACTGGTAAACAGGTTAAGGATATAATCATATTGCTGCACACCATACGGTTGCCTCATGTCATGTACTTTAAATTCAACCGGATGTCTTAAAGAGTTTTGTGCAAACTCAATACTAGACGCTGATAAATCAATCCCCGTAACTTGCAAACCTAATGTGGCAAGATAATGGGCATGCCTGCCTCTACCACAAGCGAGGTCAAGAATAGCTTGGCCGGGCTGCCAGCCTGTCATTTTTTGGAGATTATTTAAAAATAGTTTCGCCTCCTGATCATCTCGTTTTTTATAAAGTATATGGTAATAATCAGATTCGAACCATGCTTCAAACCATTCTTTCTTTTCACTTATATCGTTACTAAATTGTTGTTTTTGTTGTTCTTTTGCCATTTTTTTTCTTGTTACTTTTGTGCATACAATTCATTGTTGCTAAATTGCTTTATGGCTTAATTTTATTAAGCAGGAGATTCCATAATTACTATTTCGCCATTAGATGTTCCTACCGCTAGAAGTTTATCATCGTTCGACCAACAAATTTTACTTATTGCATTTTTTAGTTTAACACCAGTTATGATTTCTTCACCAATCTGAACATCATAAAAATGTACAAAACCCAAATCATCGCCTGATACTAGCAGACTGCTTTTATTTTGAAATTTGGCTTCTGTAATCTTTCCCATGTGTCCACTTAATGTTATTGGAACTTGTCCTTGTGGCGCAATCCCAGCAAACTTCCATACCACTATTTCATCCCAACAGTTAGTAAGAAAATAGTTGGAATCGTGAGTCCAATCTAATAATTTTACTTTACCTCTGTATCCGTTCATTTCAAAATCAGAACCATGGCTATATGGTAATGGAAAAAAATGGACTCTTGAATCTTGGGTTCCACAGCCAATAAATTTGCCATCAGGACTCCACGATAATGAGTGCATAGAATTTTTCCATTCTAAAAATTTAATTGGTTCATCTTGATCTATTTCAAATAAACGAACACCTCCATAACAAGATGTAGCTATTGTCTTACTATTGATATGCCATGCAATGCCGGATACAGTACTTTCATGTCCATCAAAGTCTTGTGTTTTATCTCCGTTTTGATTAAAAATCAATAGTGTATTCCCAGATCCTATTGCAAAATACTTCCCGTTTGGAGACCATACGGCATGTTCTACCCACAAATTTTCTGATTTAATTTCCTTGAGTAACCCTCCCGTTTTTCCGTCCCATAATATTATTAAACCATCCTGTCCAGTTGTTACAAATTTGTTTTCATTAGGAGATACAGCTAAACTCATTAATGCATTTTGATGAGCTTTTACTTCATATAACTTTAAATAATTGTCGGATTTAAAAGTAGTGATTAAGCCACAAGACGATGCAACTACTACATACTCATTTGAGTAATTCCAATTTATACCAATAATGTAGTCGTTAAGTTGTGTTTGCCACAACTCATATTCATTTTTTGATTCAGTTATATTATTAACTTGCATATGGTCTGTCATTTAGGCAAAGTTTAATTGTTTTTTAACTATACATTTTTTAAATCCACTCAAAAGTTCTTCGCGATTAAGATTTTTTCCAATAAAGATTATTTGATTTCTTCTTCTCTCATCTGGCTTCCATTTTCTATCTGCTTTGCCATCAAACAACATGTGTACGCCCTGAAATACGAAACGCTCGTCGTTTCCATCTATATGCATAATACCTTTCATCCTGTATATGTCTGTTCCTTTATTTTGAAGCAAATAAGAGATCCATTCATTTACTTTTTGAATACTAAGTGCGCTGTCGTCTTCAATGCCTACAGAAGTAACTGTATCGTCATGCTCGTGGCTATGGGCATATTCTATCTCAATAATAGGATTAATCTGATTCGGATTAATCATTTTTAAATTTTCAATAGAAGTTGGAATGTTATGTTTTTTTATACCAATTAATGGCTTTTCATTATTCACATTATCTACACTTACTTCAAAAACCATATTAAACTCATCGGGGCCATGCTGCGTAAATACCGCATAACAACCACTTGTATTTGGTTTAAAATAAAACACCTGATCTTTATTTTCAATTAAAAGACGGTTAAGTGTATGATTAGAATTTAAAAACTTTTCGTTTTTTACTTCTTTAGGGTTTTCTGAAAATAATTTTATAGCTATTTTTTTTGCCTTTATAATTTCCGTTTCTGAATTTTCTTTCAGCTTAATGAAGGCAATGTCAAGCGAAGGATCTGGTCCTTCATTCATTTTCAGTTGATATTCTTTATTTTCGAAATCAAATATCCCACACCATTCAAAAGGAACTTCTTCAATAAGAAATTCAGGATTTAGTTCTGCTTTAGCGTCTAGGTCGAAGGCATTAACATCTAAGATATTTTTCAAATCAATATTAGCATCCTTTGAGCGATGAATTTTTGCCTGTGAATTCATTGATTTTATTCTCTTTTCAAGTTTATTTAGTTCACCTTCTGTAACTAAATCTGTTTTATTAAGAAGAATTACATCTGCAAAGGCTATTTGCTCCTTACATTCAGAACTATCATCAATATGCAGCCAAACGTGTTTTGCGTCTACAATTGTTACAATAGCATCAAGGCTGTATGATTCTTTAATATCATCATCTACCCAAAAAGTTTGAGCAACAGGGGCAGGATTTGCCATACCTGTAGTTTCAACAATAATATAATCAAGCTTGTCTTTTCGCTTCATTAACTGATCAAGAATTCGAATTAAATCGCCACGAACTGTGCAACATATACAACCATTATTCATTTCAAATATTTCTTCGTCTGCACCTATAACAAGTTCGTTATCAACTCCCACTTCACCAAATTCGTTTTCTATCACGGCTATTTTTTTTCCATGATTTTCACTAAGTATTCTGTTTAATAAGGTGGTTTTTCCTGAACCAAGAAAACCTGTTAAAACTGTTACTGGTATTGCTTTTTTACTTTCCATTTTATTTGGTTATTTGTTTGGTTGATTAAATTCAATCTTTAATTATATGTTCTTTATTATGATTATACAATAAGTTTTCTTTTACAATTTCCCCTTTCATTAAATGTCTTTTTACAATTTTATCGGCTGCTGTTTCGTCAACGTTTTTATACCAAATACCATCTGGGTAAACAATCACAATTGCTCCATCATCACACCTTCCATTACACAATGTGCGAGTAGTATGCACTTCATCATGTAGCCCACATTTTTTAATTGATTTTCTTATATACTCAATTGTGTTATTTGCTCCTTTTAACGTACATGGTTCTCCATTGCACAGTATCAAATGTTTTTTTACTTTGGTTAAATCTTTTGTTGCCATTAGTTTAAACTTGCTTTTGATCTTTTAAATAGGGTTGAAAAATATATTGCAACAATTAAGAACATAAACATTAATCCTATTAATAAGTTAATATTTGCACTTAATTTAATTATTGGGAAAAATGAAGACGCTATTTTATAAAGAGCAATTGAAAAAGACATTAAAACAACTGCCCATCCAATCAATTTACGATAATTAATACTTTTTGATTTGCCTGATGTTTTATTAAGTGTTTTGGTTAAAATTCTGCCATCGATAGAGTCAATTAATATCATCCCCGCCGAAAATATTAACCCAATTAGCAAAGATGTTAATGGTTTTCCTTGCTGCGAAGCAGCTAAACCCCAAGTAGCGGCTTGTGTGGCAGTGTCAAATACAGTAGCAAATAAAACTCCTATAAAAATAACAGATAGTGGACTTGTACTGTTTTTTAACCTGTTTGGTATAAATGTAGCGCGCCAACTTACTGGCTTATTTTCACTTTTACTCGTTAAAAATTTTATATTCATAAATCCAACTAACAACATTATTACAACAGGTATCCATTCAGCAATACATGAAAGCCAAATTGGCACAGTAATTTGGTGACTTATTAAACTAATAAATAACGCAATAACTGTAATTACCAATCCATGACCTATAGAAAATAACGTGCCAACCCATTTTGTAAATGGAGAATTTACACTATTCTGTTGTAGCGTCATACCATCAATGATTGCTATATGGTCAGGATCCAAACCATGACTTACTCCCAAAGTAAACAATAGAGCGACTTCAGTAAAAGTAATTGAAACATTATTTTGGATTATAAATTCTATCATTGTGCTGCAAAACTAGTTAAATAATTTTAAATAACGCAACATTGTTGCTTTAACTTATAATTAAAAAGGTTATGAGATTGAGTACTTTTTATATCTTTGGGTTTACTAATAAAATAAACCCAACTCAAAATGACAATTTTAAAATCAATTACAGCAGTAGCTATTACATTAGCGTTAGTTTCGTGTGGCGGAGCTAAAAAGAATTAGAAAACAAATTAGCAACAGAGCACCGTGCAATGGAAGTAGAAGATTCATTAATGGAAGCTGCTCATACAGACTTAGAAACAACGCATAATACAATGAAAACCGAGCATTCATCAATTGCCAACGGACAAGACAGTGCATGTGCTGTGATGGAAGCAAATCATGATAAACTAATTGCCGAACACGATGCTATCATTGAAAAACATAATGCATTAGTTTTATCTCATAGTGAACTTGAGAAAAAACATTTAAGCGGTGAAACAGATGTTAAAACTGTGGAAGCAGAGCATTTAAAAATGATAGAAGAGCACAATGCTATGAAAGCTGACCATGAAAAAATACTAGCTGACCACGAACAAATGAAAAAAGATCATGAAACAATGATGGCTAATCACAAAGAAACACCAACTAAATAAGATAACAACTCAACAAAATAGTAAAAGCCAGAAAAAATTTGCTGGTTTTTTCATTACACAATGTTTAATTTATTTCACATGTTATAGTGCCAAGAGGCCAATTATCGTCAGAAAATTGATTATCCCACATCATTTTCACCTCTTTTACTGTGCATAAACAAGCTTCTAATTCTTCTCTAATATTTAGTTCGTTCGTATCTTGCCCAATTATCACCAATTCGTTAAGTCTGTCACCAAATCCTTTATCCCGCTTAGATTCAATTAGTTTTTGATTTTCTAAAAACGATGCCTGACTAATTCGTTCGCTAAATGCCATACTTGCCCACCAAACGCCAGCGTTATCAGCTTTTAAAGAGCCGCCTGCTTGGCTCCAACTTAGAGCTTGTAAAGGACGAGAGGCAATCCAAAATAATCCCTTACTTCTAACAATATTAGAAGAGAAATTCTGGTTCACATAGTTTCAAAAACGATCATGATGAAAAGATCGTTTATCTCTAAATACAAATGAAGAAATACCATACTCCTCAGTTTCTAGTGTGTGACCATCTGCTTCAAGTTCTTTTTGCCATCCAGCAGAACTTTCGGCATCTTCTAAATTAAATAAACCTGTATTTAAAATAAGTGACGGATCAATAATACCAAACTGGCTTTTTAAAATTTTTGCTGTTGGATTAAGTTTTTAATAATAGCTTCCAAAATACTTACTTGTTCAAGAGCTACTAAATCAGTTTTATTTAATACAATAACCGTTGCAAATTCTATTTGATCGGTTAGAAGATTAACAATTGTTCGATAGTCATTTTACATATTTGTCAATTCTCTATCCATTAAAGTTTCATTAGATCCAAAATTGGCGGGGAAATTGAATGCATCAACAACAGTTACCATACAATCAATGTATCTAAATTTAGAAAGGTCAATACCTTTTTCTTCATCAACAAACGAAAAAGTTTGCGCTATTGGAACAGGTTCCGAAATTCCAGTACTTTCTATTAACAAATAATCAAACTTATTAGGCTTTGCTAATTTTTCAACTTCAATCATTAAATCTTCTCTAAGCGTGCAGCAAATGCAACCATTACCCATCTCAACCAATTTTTCTTCGGTGCGTGATAAATTGCAATCACGCTCTACAGACCTAGCATCAACATTAATTTCACTCATATCATTTACAATAACAGCTACTTTTAATCCTTGTTTATTGTTTAGAATATGATTAAGGGGAGTTGTTTTGCCAGCCCCTAAAAAACCGCTTAATACGGTAACGGGTAATTTTTTCATCAGATATATATTATTAATGCAACGTTATTGCAATAATTAAAAGAAAAAATCAAATACGCAACTAAGTTGCTTTAATTTTATTACTTGTGACAGTTATCGCAAGTGCCTTCAATATTTAAATTTAAGCGAGATAAAGAAAATTCTTTAGGGAGTTTAATGATAGGGAGTTTTACACTGTCTAAACAAACTACATCTCCACATTCTGTACAATTAAAATGCACATGTTCATCATGATGTTTACTTTCACTGCAATGTTTTTGGTTACACATAGCATACCTTGCAACGCCATGAACATCCATTATTTTATGTATAATTCCTTTTTCTTCAAATGCAGCTAAAATGCGATATAGTGTAACTCTATCAGCTATTTTGCTGAATTTTTTTTCAAGCTCTGGTTGAGATATTGCTTTTTCTACTTTTAGTAAATATTCTAATACGTTTATTCTAATTTCAGTTTTGCGAAATCCTAATCCATCTAATATTTGAGTTGCTTTTTTCATTGTGTTAAATTTATAAATAAAAAAAATAGATTGCAACATTGTTGCTATTATTATTGTAAATATTTTATATTTGTTTTATGGTAAGCATATTAAATACTGGAACTGCTTTTGTTTTAGGTGCAATGCACGCTTTGGAACCTGGGCATGGAAAAACAGCAATGGCGTCCTATACTTTAGGTAATAAAAACGCTAAGAATCATTTATTTACTTTAGTTTTTAGCATGGCTTTTTCTCACACATTCATGCTGTTAGCAATTGGCTTTGTGATATCCTATATATTTCCATTTTTTGATTCTGAGAAAGCAGAACATATTTTAGGACTAATTTCTCCAATAATACTAATTTTAATTGGAGGATATATGTTATATCAAATAAAAAACAACAAACATGTTTGCTCTTCAAATTGCTCACATCACGAACCTCTAAAAACAAACCATATAAAAAAACCAATTAATCTTAGTAATTTAAAACTAAATATTGAACCCGCTGTAAAACCCACACATACTCATAAAACTTCAGCTTTAATTGGAATACTTAGCGGGCTTATCCCTTGCCCATCAGCTATAGCAGCATTTTTTATGGCTGGTCAAGCTGGCAGTTTTACTAACTCATTTGGATACGTGTTAATTTATGTTTTTGGTTTTGTGTTAGTAATGTTTTTATTAGCATTTACATTTTCGGTTATTGGAAAAAGGCTTGTTAAAAAACAAGAAAAATATCCGATTTTTAGTAAAATGGATTTGATAAGTGCTTATTTAATTATAATAGTTGGCTCTACCTATTTTTTCTACAATCTATTCTTTCATCAGCATTAATGTTTTTTTATTTGATATTTGAATTACTGCACGCCCGTGGCAAGCGCCATTGACTGAGCGGACGCGAGATTTGCAAAAAGTGCTGAAAGCACACCTATTTGTTGAGGGCAGGGATTTAGCTTATTTGGTTTTTTGCTGTCTTTTTGCAAAAAACAAATGTGCTAAATTGGGTTAGCAAAACGGGTTTTTCAAACCCACAAAAAGGGACGGAAAAGTAAAAAGTAAAAACTGTTTTAAATTACCTCAAATGTTTCTATGTAACCTGTTATCTGTCGGCACGTACCTTTTAGAAATAGAAAAGCTTATTGTCTGACTTAAAATTGTCTTTGGAATTGTCACTGGGCGCATTGAAGCTAACGTTTGGCGCCTAGGCTTTGTTTTTTGCTTGTCCAAGTTATGCATTTGAGCGCAAATACGCAAAAAATAGAGCTTAGGCGCTGTTACCAACCATTAGGGGCGCGCACAGATTAAGTTACCGCTTTACACGTGTCCGCCGATAACTTTTTGTCTGCGGTTTACTTTTTGGCACCGAAAGTCCAAGGGTAGGAAAGCAGCCGTCCGAAATGTTATTTATGAAGGGGTAGTTTATGTTTCGTTTCAAACCAAATGGTTCTGGAGTTGGTTCTATTTTTTCCTTTTTACACGAGGTAAATGCTAATAGAACAACTAATGCAAGTGCGCTTAAAAATTTGTTTTTTTTCATAATAGTTTATATTATCACAAATTTATTAATTTGAATAAATCTAAACAATACCTTAATTGTAGTATTTTAAAAATTTGCGTATATTAGTTAGTAAAGCAATAGCCACCTAATTCCTAAAAATACACGCCTACCTTGATTTGGAGCAAATACATAATTTGGGTCAAATGTTAAAGCATTTGGATTATTTGGAGTTGCTACAACTTGTCCGTTTACGTCTAACTGCACTTGTTTATCAAATGGGTCGAAGGGGCGAGCAATACTGTTGGCAGGGGGCGTATAATTTAATAAGTTTTTTATTCCGCCATAAATTTCTAAGTTTTTTTTAAATTTTTTAGTTAATTGAATATTTTGCAAACTCCATATTGGCGATTTTGCGGCACGATTATCAAACTCTCCCAATAATGGTAAAATCATTGGACCATAAACATTACCAGTATAATCGATACCTAATCTTATTTTCGTAAAAACATAACTTGCTGTAAAAACACCTGTGTATTGTTCGGTTAATAGTTGGCGTTGTTCTTTACCATTATTGGTAAATCGAACATCCATAATTGTACCCCCAATTAAAAATTTTAAGCCATTTTCAAAAGTTAAATCAGCGTTTAAACTTATACCTTTTGAAATTGCAAAACCATTTAAATTACTATAAATAATTTTATTAGGATCGGTTAAATAATCAGGTATAATTCGATTATTAAAATAAGTATAAAAAGCAGTTGCATCTAAGCCAATAAATGCGTTGCGTTTAGTATAAATTTTTTTTACAAAATTAATGTTTCCATTCCACGAAGTTTCGGGTTTTAAATTTTCTATAAATACAACTGTTCTTGCGCCTGTAAGTGCTGCATGATCTTCGGTAAAAACATTTGCAACTCTGTAACCATTTCCAATACTTAATCGTAAAATATTTTTATTATTCTTAGTATTTACTTTATAATTAAAACGAGGTGTAAATACGTTACCATGTATACTATTGTAATCGTAACGTATGCCTAATAATAATTTATGTTGTTCGTTTATTTTAATCTCGTCTTGCAAAAAAATACCTGGTAATGCGATAATAGATGGTTTATTGGTGGCTGTATTTATAGTATCGAAGTTAAAAGTAGCGGGTGTATTATCATCATAATAAGTATAACGATACGAAACCCCTAAAAGTAAATCTTGATGCTTTCCAATAGTTTTATTCCAAGTAATTTGAGCAAACCCAATATACTGGTTGGCTTTATATTTTAAATTCCCATAATACGAATCTTGATAATGACCATTTGCACTAAACATAAATTTTATAGTTTCTTTTACTGGCAATTGATACACGCCAAATGTTTCCCATCGGCTTGTATAAATACTTTCACCATAAATACTATCACCACCTCTAAAAGATTTATTCCATTTCATATCTCCTCCCCAACGATCCTCGTTAACGTATCTTGCAGCAATACTAAATAGACGATTATCTTTTCTGTCAAACGTCCATTTATTAAAAAATGAGATTCTATTTTGAAGTGTAACATCTGTAAAACCATCCTTATTATTATCAATAGGATTTTGATAATTAAAATAATTTATACCTAACAACGCTTGTACTTTTTTTCCTGCTTTAAATTTTAAGCCTAAATCGGTATTTACATCGCCCCAATTAGTACTAAAAATATCTGCTGAAATAATAGGTGCATTATTTGGTTTTTTTGTAATAATATTTACCAAACCACCTACCGCCTCTGACCCATATAAGGTAGATGCTGGACCTTTTACTATTTCTACACGTTCTATTAAAGATTGTGGAATACCTGTTAATCCGTAAACGGTTGATAAACCACTTACTATTGGCATACCATCAATCAATATCATTGTGTATGGGCCTTCTAAGCCGTTAATATGAATATCGCCTGTATTGCAGATATTGCAATTTAGTTGCGGACGAACGCCATTTACATTTTGCAACGATTCAAAAATTGAAGGGGTAGGATTGGCCTTAAAAAATTTACAAGTATAAACTTCAATTGGTACTGGGCTTTCTAATTTTGAAACTTCTTTAAGAGTACCTGTAATAACAACTTCATTTAAAGATGACAGATTTTCTTTTAATTCGAAATTTAAAAAAACAATTGGTTGGCTTGGTGATAGTATTATTTTTTTCGTTTGTTTTTCATAACCAATAAACGATGTTTGTACTTCATAAGTTCCAAAAGCTAAATTATTTAATTCAAAAAAACCTTTATTGTTTGTGGTTGTTCCAAATGATTTGCCTTTCAATCCTACATTTACAAATTCTAAGTTTATGCTATCAAATTTTACATTTCCCTTTATACTTCCAGTTATTTGAGCAAAAATTGAAGTAAAAGATAGTAATATTATACAATTAATAAAAATTATTATTTTGAGAACGTTGAACATATAATTTTGGTAATATTTTTTGTAAATATAAGTACTCACTATTTATAGTAGTTAGGTAACCCTAATTTTAAAAATTATTTGTACCTTTGTAATATGAAATCTTTTGTTGAGGAAAATTATTTAAAAGCCATTTATGAGCTAAACAATATAGATAAAACTAAAAATGTTACGGCTACCGATATTGCTCATTGGTTAGCCTTAAAGCCACCTACTGTATTAGAAAAATTAGCTTTATTAAGCGCTAAGAATCTTATTTCATATAATAAAACGGATGGGGCAAAACTAACTAAAAAGGGTTTTGAAAGTGCCATAAATATTATACGAAGGCATCGTATTTGGGAAACTTATTTATACAAAGAATTAAAATTTAGTTGGAGCGAAGTGCACGAAATTGCAGAACAATTAGAACACGTAAATTCTGATAAATTAATTGATAAAATTTATAATAATTTAGGCAATCCTGAATTTGACCCTCACGGAGACCCAATACCTAACAAACAAGGGGTTTTGCCTAAATCTAACAGAAGGCCTTTATCTAAAAGTAAAAAAGGCTGTAGATGCCATGTACTCGGCGTAATAGACCATAGCGACGTATTTTTAAATTATTTATCTGAATTGCATATTTCGCTTAACGATAAATTACAAGTAATACAAATAATTGCCTACGACGAAACAATTAAATTAATTGATAAACATAAAAACACATTATTAATATCTGCAAAGGCAGCTAGTAAAATTTTAGTTTTATGTTTAAAGCCAAATTGCGAATGCAAAATTTAAGTTTTATTTATATGTTTTTTTTTTACTGTAAAACCCCAATATCTTTTCCAACTTGTAAAAAAAAGTTTTTTACGGCTTCGGCCGTTTTAGTGTCGTTGGTTGCCCGAATATACGTATCAGTTAAAGTCATAATATTTTGATGATAAAATTTTTTCATTTCATCAACACTCATGTCTTTTGTCCATAAATCAATGCGGAGTGTGTTATTTTCTTTCGCATCCCAAAGGGCTAGCATTATGCTTTTACTTTCGCTTTTTTCTTTGCTATCGGGGGCTTCCCAAAGTATTTTTGTAGGTAAGTGGTTTTCGTCGACAGTAACAGTAAATTTTATTTCGGTAGTTTTCATTTATAACAATTTTTTTTAATAAAAATTTATTCTTCCAATATTTTAAATTCTACTCTTCGGTTTTGAGCGTGTTCAATTTCGCTGCAAGTAGAGGTATTGCCACATTTATTTATTAATTTACTTTCACCATACCCAACTGAAATGATACGTTCACGTTCAACGCCAGTTGCGCAAATATAATCAGTTGCTGATTTTGCTCTAAGTTGGCTAAGTTTTAAATTATCTGCATCGTTACCTTTACTGTCTGTGTGAGCGCTTAATTCTATTTTTAATATTTTATTAGTATTTAATACTAAAATTACTTTATCTAAAACTTCTTTGGTTTGCGGTAATAAATCGGTTTTATTGCTTTCAAACAAAATACTTTCAATTATTGTCTGCGATTTTTGAGTAGTTTTTTTTGGTTCTAACAACGCCAACCAAGGGTCATCAACATCAATTTCTCTTAACTTTGTAATTTCTGATTCTAAAGGTTTGTAGTTAAATTTTGCACCTTTTTCATGGGTCATAATTTTTACCATATTATCATCATTACTATACACAATAATGTTGTTAAATACATCTAAAATATTATCGGTGTTTTCAGCACTTAAATAAAATCGTTTTAAAAACGGCAAGTATTTAAACTTAAAAGAACCAAAATCATCGGTAGTTGTGCTATCGATTACTTGATAGGCATCGTTTAATAATAAAATTTTTAATTTACCGATAGGATTATTTATATTATCGCCGTAAAGTTTTGCTTTTACATCCATTTTCATTTCATCGTCGGCAATGCTAATATCATTAAATTTTTCGTTATAATCAGAATTTACTTTATATGATTTGCGTGCACCAGCAAGTGTATCAAAATTACCGATAAACTTATCGTCTTTATTTAAAAAATCTAATTTTTCGCCGCCTCCAATTTCTTTTGCATCAACACCCAAAAAATAAGTATTATCGGGTTTAATATTTTCAAACACAAAAGTACCCAACATATTTGTGGTTGTTTTTTTTATAACAGTATTACGTTTATTTGATAGATAAATAGTTTTATTAGCGTAAAACTTTTTTTGCTTGGCTGAGGTAAGCACCAATTTACCACCTATATTGCTGGTGTAGGTATTATCAATGCCTTCTTTAATTTCGTCGGGTTTTAAATTCCATTCGCAGAAATTTGCTATAGCTTTATTTGTACCAATTGTTTTATTTTTAGAGTTGATTAAAGTAAATTGAGTTGCATTTACATCTAGGCCTTTTATATCTAATTTAATTTTTGCTATTTGAGATGCTTTAATACCAGTAAACGAAAATACCCCGTATCGATTAGTATAAGTGGTTTTTATAGTTTGATTTTTTGAGTCGATTAAATAAACTGGCCGGTTATTAATAGTTAATTTTATATTATTATTTAAACAAATTTTACCAGCATATATAACTGTGGGCTCGTTAATTTTTGGGTCGGTTTGCATTAAACTTTCTAATTTTTTTATTTTAATTATTTTAGTTAAAAACAAATTATTATAGGCGGTATCGTCAATCATTTTTGTCTTTCCATCAAAAATAATTTTATGAAAGGGTTTTGAAAAAACAGTAGTATCAACGTCTTCATCGTTTTTGTAATAAAATGGCACATTCAATTCATAGCTCATTTTATATTGGAATTTATCTTCGGGAATATTGTTAGCAATTACTTCCAAAAACATTACAGGGCATTGTGGTTGTTGAAAATAGATACGGTAAATTTTGCCAAAATTTAATTTCACTAAAAAGTCGCTATTATTTTTTGTATTAAAATTTTGAAGTGTTGAAGAACCGTCTTTAATTATAACTGTTACTTTTGTAACAGGCTCGTTATTAATTTGCGTATGACCAATTAATTGTATTTGCCCAAAGGATTGGGATATAATTAACAAGCAAAAAAATAAAAATATATACCGCATAATTTTTAAATATATAAACAAAAGTAGTTTACATTATAAAAAGATATTAAAAAAATTACATTTTACTCTTCGAATATTTTTCTGCCATTTTAATAGCTTCGTAAAGGTTTACTATACCGCCGTTTTTACCTAAATCGCTAAATTTTACCAATTCTTCTTTAGAGCCCCGTTCGTGCGGTTTAATAACCTTTTCTTTTTTATGTGTTTTTATACTGCTTTTAATTAATATTTTTTTTATTTGTTGAGGTGTTAAATTTGGATAATACGATTTTAACACAGCTGCAACACCACACGTAACTGGGGTTGCCATACTAGTGCCGCTGGCATCTTGATATTTATTTTTAGGAGCTGTAGAATATATATCTACCCCAGGTGCAAAAACATCAACCGTTTTTTTACCATAGTTACTAAATACTGCAACCATTTTGTCATTTGGTTTCCAACTTAAAGCACCTATATCCATAAAATTAGTGGCTTCTTTGCCGCTTTCAAATTTTTTACAAGGGTAGTGGGTTACTACATCAATATTGGTATGGTCGTTGCCAGCAGCATGCATTAATAATACGCCTTTACTTTCGGCATATTTTACTGCATCATCTACTACTTTTTTATCCCAACTGTACTTTTTACCAAAACTCATATTAATAATTTTGGCGCCATTATCAACAGCGTATCTAATTCCGTTTGCAATGTCCTTATCTCGCTCATCGCCAGCTGGCACACAACGCACTGCCATAATTTTTACATCTGCTGCAACGCCATTCATTCCTATACCATTATTACGCATCGCTGCAATAATTCCTGCAACGTGTGTACCATGAAAACTACTTGGACCATTGCAATCGGAATTGCCATAAAATCTATCATTTGGATTGTTATAATCATCACCAACAATATTACGTGGATCGAAATCTAAATTTAACGAACATTCAACATATGAGCGGTAAGTTTCAAAATCTTCGCTAATGTTTTCAATCCCATCATCTAAGGTTGCACCTTCTTTAGCAAGCATTGTACCTGCAATTAATTTCATTTGTTTATCCTGCTTTTCAACAGCCTCAAATTTTTTAAGATTCTCGCCTGTAACCTTATCTACTTTTTGCTGTTCCTTTATTGTAGTATTCAACTTTGTTAATCCTTCTTTAATATATTTTAATTGATTGTAGCCGCCTTCAAACTTATCTTTTAAACTTGCAAATTCTTGTATTAATTGCTGATAAAAAGCATATTCTTTTTTATCATCTTTGGTTTTAAAATCGATTAATGTTTTGCCATCAAATTTTGGTTTTAGTTTACGAATTAGGCGTGTTAACTCAAGGTTTTCATCGCTCACATTTTTACCATCTTTTCCGCCAATAAAATTCCAGCCATGTATATCATCAACATAACCATTTTTATCATCGTCAATGCCGTTACCTGCAACTTCGCCAGGGTTAGTCCACATTACATCTTTTAAATCTTCGTGGTTAAAATCAACACCGCTATCTATTACACCCACAATTATGGTAGTTGATTTTTTATCTTTTAAAAGTTCCTGATAAGCCCTTTCGGCACTTACACCATTTACATTATCTTTAGTAGGGTCGAGATTAAACCAATTATCGGGACGTTTATTATCTTGTGCATTAAAAAATAAAGAAAATAAAATGGCAATCGAAATAAATATATTTTTCATTAATAATAATTTAGATAAACAAATATAAAAATTTACATTAAGTTAATGTTATAAAATTGTATAAATCTTGTGAAGTTATTAAAACCTAAAAAAGAAGAAAACAACTGCAGCCCACTCTTTTATTACACCGGTTGCATACCCAATAGTTGAATGCGAAGAGTTTTCGACAGTGCCATCACTTTTTATGTAACCAATTGTTGAATGTGATGAGTTTTCTATAGTGCCATCGCTTTTTACATAACCCAAAGTACTGTGACTACTATTTTCTATGGTTCCATTGCTTTTAATGTAACCAATAGTAGAGTGTGAAGAATTTTCAATTGTACCGTCGGATTTAATATACCCTTTAGTAGAGTGGCTGCTATTTTCTATAGTCCCATCCGATTTTACATAACCCGTTGTTGAGTGGCTGCTGTTCTCGATAGTTTGCGCTTTTATTGCAAATACTAAGCCTAACAATGTGAGTGTAATTAATTTTTTCATAGTTTATTTTTATTTAATCAAAAATAAGTTATTTAAATAGAAGATTAATTTTAATTTTGTTAAAACTATATAACTATGAGTTATTTAATTGCCCCTTCTGTTTTGTCAGCCAACTTTGCTAATTTACAAAGTGATATTGAAATGATAAACAACAGCGAAGCCGATTGGTTTCATATAGATGTTATGGATGGTGTGTTTGTGCCGAATATTTCGTTCGGATTTCCAGTAATAAAATCAGTAAAAAAATTCGCAAAAAAACCTTTAGATGTGCATTTGATGATTGTTGACCCTGACAGATATACGGAATTATTTAAAGATGTGGGTGCAGATATTTTGACAGTTCATATTGAAGCATGTAATCATTTACACCGCAGTGTACAAAATATTAAAAATAATGGTATGAAAGCAGGTGTTGCCATTAACCCTCACACTAGTATTAATTTATTAGAAGATATTATTGCAGATATTGATTTGGTGTGTGTAATGAGCGTAAACCCTGGTTTTGGGGGGCAGAAATTTATTGAAAATACTTATGAAAAAGTGAAGCAGCTAAAATTATTAATTGCTAAAAAAAACTCAAAAGCATTAATTGAAATTGATGGTGGCGTTGATTTAAACAACTACAAAAAATTAATTGATTGTGGCGCAAATGTTTTGGTGGCTGGTAATACAGTATTTTCGGCAGAAAAACCTATTGAGATAATTAAAATCTTAAAATCCTAAATCACTTACTTTCAAAGTCAGCAAAGCAATATCATCAGGAAAATCGTTTTCACCTTTAAAATTTTCAGCAAAAAATAAAAGCGCTTTATTAATAAAATCTGGTGTAGATTTATTGTTGTTGGAGAGTATTTCTTTTAATTTTTCTACAGGAATAGATTCACCATCACTATCAATAGTATCAGTTAATCCGTCGGTGTAACAAAATAATGTAAACTCCGAAGTGTAATTAAAAATTTCGACATTTACATTAGATAAAGTTTCTTCAATACCTAATAAGGTGCAGCCTTTATCGAGTTCGGCAAATTTATTTTCGTAAAATAAAATAGGAGCATTGTGCCCAGCATTAATATAAGTTAATTGTTGACTTTTAGTATTTAATTTTCCTAAAAACAGGGAAACAAATTTTTCACTTTTTGCATTATTAATAACACGCTTATTTAATTCGAGAATAATATCTTTTAAATTATGTGTGTAATTTATTAGGCTATGCAACGTAGCTTGAATGTTACTCATCAAAAGTGCCGCCGCTACACCTTTACCGCTTACATCGGCAATACAAAAAATAAACTCGTGAATATTTAATTGTATAAAATCATAATAATCGCCACCTACTTGTTGGTGTGGTAAGTATTTTGCCGCTACTTGTAATGTTTCGGTATTTGGCAATTGTTGCGGAAACAACATTTGCTGCATACTTTGTGCTAGTTCCAATTCTTTTTTTATCTGCGCACGCTGTATATTTTCTTTATACAATTTTTTATTTTCGATAGAAACCGTGATGATATTCGTAAGTGTTTGTATATATGGCAAATGTTTTATTGAAGCGCTTAACTGTAATTTTTCTTGGTCAACATCGCCCAACAAAACATAAGCTAAAGGTGTTTTTTTATGGAACACAGGAATTACAATTTCAAAATTTTTACTTAACTGTCCTTTACTAAAGGCAATAGTTTCAATTTCGTTAATTGCTAATAATTCTTTTTCGAAAATAATTGAATTAAGTTCCTTGTCAACACCATATTTTAAAAGGCATCTCCATTCAGTATCAAAACTAAATAAAATTAATTTTCCAACGCCTAGGCGATTTTCTAAAATATCTTGGTATAAATTTAATAGTTGTGAGGTGCTAAAATTATTGTTTATTGCTTTTGTAACTTCTAATAAGGCATTCAATTTTAAATTTTGAATGTGTTTTTGTTGTTTTATTTTAGAGGTATCTGTCATGTTAAATAAACTGCTTCTTTACCTTTTTTACTAAAGTTAGCTTCAATATGTTCTTGTAATGTAGTACTTAAACGCAAACCGACAAAATCTGCTTTTACCGGAAAATTTGTATGGCTTCTATCTACTAAAATAACTGTGCTTAATTTTTTTACAGGTTTATCTAAAAATAATTTTACGGCATACATTAATGTTTTACCGCTGTTTAAAACATCGTCAACCAAAATTATTGTTTTATTAATAAAGGCTTTTTCATCTACATCAATTTCAGGATTTTTTTCCCATGGCGAAGTTTTATTTATTTTAATTTTTGCCAAATTTATTTTTAATTTAGAAATTTCTTTTAATTTATTTGTTAGCTCAATAGCTACTTTATAGCCATTGCCTTCAATTCCAACAACTAAAAGCTCTTTTTCAGAAAAATTATTTTCATATACCTCGTAAGCCAAACGGTTGAGTTTTTGGTTTATTTGAAGAGTGTTTAATATTTTAACTTTATTATTCATATATTAAGTATATGTTAAAATAAAAAAATTATTTATAACTTTTAATTAAGTCTTTTAAAGAATTTTTTACATTATCATTTGGCTCGCACAAGGGTAACCTTACAAATGGTTCGCATTGTTTTAAAATGTTTAAGGCAATTTTAATACCGCCAGGGTTTCCATCTGCAAATAATTGGTCGGTAATATCCATTAATTTATAATGTAATTTTTGAGCTTCGGTAAATTTATGTTTTAAACACAGGCGTACCATTTCACTAAAATCATTTGGAAAAGCATTAGCCAATACAGAAATAACTCCTGCTCCACCTGCTGAAATTATTGGTAAGGTAAAATTATCGTCGCCACTAATTACCATAAAATCTTTGGGTTTATTTTTAATCACTTTCATTATTTGCTCAATGCTTCCGCTGGCTTCTTTTGTAGCAACAATGTTTTTAAAATTAAAAGCAATTTTTACTTGTGTTTCCCAAGTTACATTACTGCCTGTTCTGCTTGGAACATTGTACAAAATAATATCTTTTTTGGTGCTTTGAGCAACTGCTTTATAATGCTCGTAATAACCTTGCTGATTAGGTTTATTATAATATGGCGCAACTGATAAAATTGCTTCAAATTTTTTTAAATCTGTTTTTTTAATTATATCAATTACTTCAGCAGTATTATTACCACCAATACCTAATACTAACGGTAATTTATTAGCATTGGCTTTTATAACAGTTTCAATTACTAATTGTTTTTCATCATTTGTTAAGGTAGCTGTTTCGCCTGTGGTGCCAAGTGCTACAATATATTCCACTTTGCCATTATGTAAATACTTTACTAAATTTGTTAAGGATTTTATATCTACTTCGCCCTTTTTTGTAAAGGGTGTAACAATGGCAACGCCTGTACCTATTAAATTTTTATTTCTCATTGTGATAGAGATTTTTTTTATTTAAACAAAAATACATATTAATAATTTTATAGAAATTATTTTTTGTTCTTTAATTTTTTCTTCACTATTTCTTGATTTGTAAATTTTACTTTTCGTCGTATTTTTTTAATATCTTCTTCGGCTGGCAACCCTTCGGGTTTAATCCCACTTTTACCTAACAAGCCTCTAATATCTTTGTTATTTTTTATATGCTCGATTGTAATTGTAGCTTAGTTTTTTAAATCATTTTTCTTTACATTAAAATTGGTAATTTCTGTTGCTAATTGTTTTGCGGTGATGGTAATTGTTGGCAAAAAATAGGCTAACGGGGTGTCTTCAGTAATACCTAATTTGCTTATCATGGTAGTTGTATTATGGCCACCAAACAAAGCCCAATCAACTTTGCTACGTATGTTAGCAAAACTTTTATTATCAACACCTCTTTCAAAAATATTTTTTGATAATTCCGTTTCGGTAGCTGCTAGTTTTTCTCGGGCTAATAATCTTTCGTTAAGATTTATACATTCTTAAAGTAATTCTTGCTTACGAGTTTGTATTGCAAAGTAACCTTATACAAAAGCGATTTGCTCTTTTTTGAAATCTCCATTTTGGGCTATAAGATAGCAGAAATAACGCGTAAGCATTATGTCGTCAACTTCTCTTTTACCACCTTTGCCTAAATCTATCATTTTGCTCACGTCAGCAAAATGATCAGATACTGTTTCGCCAGTGGTTTTACAGCTTTCTTTAGCTTTATCAATAACATTTAAAAAATTACGCCATTGTTCGTAATCTAAAAGTTCTTGTAACTCGCGTGCAAGCCAAAAATTAATGCCATCTTGCTCATAGGTATAGCCTTCAAAGGTTTCGTTCAATCTTGTAATAGTTGCTTTTTCCATAATAAAAAAATTTAGGTTGCAAAATTACTGCTTTTTGTAGTTTTGGATTGCTATATTTTGTAGTTTTTATTTTTTCGCAGAAATTAAACTACTTGTAAATATTTTGCTAACCATGTATTTTTTAAAGGTTGTTCCCAGTCTGGTAATTCATTTTGATTAGATATTGACGTATTGTAAACAATTGTGTTTTCGTTAATCGAATTATTTTGTAATAACTCGCTTATTTTTGACGAATCAACTATAGAAACCTCATCATTACTTTTGTAAGCAATTAGTAAACGGTTTAAAAGCTCAACATTATATTGGGTTTCAATTTCTTTAATAAAGTGGGTTAATTTATCAATACTGCAACCACTTGCGTTTGTAACTTCTTCATTAACTTTAACTATAATAATGCGGTTTTTGTAAATTTCAAAACTTCCTTCAAGCTTTTGTTCGTGAGCTGTCCAGCCGGTTACAAAATTTGTTCCTGCTTTTGTAATTAAATTTAATTCATTAACAGGTAATAATTTATTAATAATATATGTCCAGGCTCTGTTCATTTTAAAATTCGGGATTAATCCCAGTATAATTATGTGGAGTAATATTTTTTAATTCTTGTTTTACAGCATCACTCAAATTTAAGTTTGCAATAAAATCTGAAATAGAATTTTGAGTGATGTGCGTATTTGTTCTCGTTAAATTTTTTAGTGCTTCGTAGGGTTTTGGATATCCTTCTCTGCGCAATATTGTTTGAATAGCTTCAGCTACTACCGCCCAATTATTTTCTAAGTCATTTACTAAAGCTTTTTCGTTTAAAATTAATTTGTTTAAGCCTTTTAAAATACTTAAGTACGCAATTAACGAATGTGCCAATGGCACACCAATATTTCGCAACACAGTGCTGTCAGTCAAATCTCGTTGCATACGAGAAATTGGCAACTTAGCAGATAAATGTTCTAAAGTAGCGTTTGCCATTCCTAAATTCCCTTCGGCATTTTCAAAATCAATGGGATTAACTTTGTGAGGCATAGCACTCGATCCAATTTCACCTTCCTTTAATTTTTGTTTAAAATAATCCATGCTCACGTAAGTCCAAACATCTCTGCACAGATCAATTAAAATAGTGTTAATACGTTTAAAAGCATCGCAATATGCCGCTAAATTGTCGTAATGCTCAATTTGAGTAGTAAATTGCGAACGTATCAATCCTAAATTTTTATTCACAAAATTATTTCCAAATTCAATCCAGTTTTTTGTTGGATAAGCAATATGGTGAGCATTAAAATTACCAGTAGCTCCACCAAATTTTGCCGAATAAGGAATGGAATTTAATTGATTTAATTGAACAATTAATCGCTCTACAAACACATAAATTTCTTTTCCTAATTTAGTGGGAGATGCCGGCTGTCCGTGTGTTCGAGCCAACAACGAAACATCTTTCCAATCTTTACTTAATGCAGTTAGTTTGCTTACAACATCTTTAATAATTGGTATTATTTTTTCATTTGTTGCATCTTTTAACGATAATGGAATACTAGTATTATTTATATCTTGAGAGGTTAAACCAAAATGCACAAATTCTAAATACTTCTCCAAATCTAATGCAATTAATTTTTCTTTTACAAAATATTCTACTGCTTTAACATCGTGATTAGTAATTTTTTCGGTATCTTTAATTTTTAAAGCGTCGCTAACAGAAAAATTTTTATAAATTATTTTTAAAGCTTCTTTTTTCTTTTCGTCTAATTTTGTTAGTTGAGGCAAGCCAAATTCACTTAGTGCAATAAAATATTCTATTTCAATTTGTACACGGTATTTTATTAAGCCAAACTCCGAAAAATAAATGTCAAGTGCTTCGGTCGTTTTTCGGTAACGTCCATCAATTGGTGAAATAGATGTTAAATGATTTAATTCCATTGAATATAAATTAGTAAATTTAAGCAAATTAAAATAAAAACCCCGAAGCTCTTTTAAGACCTTCGGGGTTAAAATATAAATTAAAAATTTATTTTACTTGGTTAATAACCGCAGTAAATGCCTCAGGGTGGTTCATTGCTAAATCAGCTAACACTTTACGGTTTAATTTTAAACCTTTTTTGTTTAATTTACCAATAAATTCGCTGTAACTCATATCGTGCATACGAACGCCTGCATTAATACGCTGAATCCATAAACCACGCATTGTACGTTTTTTGTTTTTACGGTCGCGATAGGCATAAGTTAAACCCTTTTCTAAAGTATTTTTGGCTATTGTCCAAACATTACCTCTAGCACCCCAATAACCTTTGGTTAAATTAAGGATTTTTTTTCTGCGAGCCCTGCTGGCTTCGTGATTGACTGAACGTGGCATTTTGTTTTAATTTTTCGTTTTTAAATGTTAGTGTTAGCTTTCGGCTACTCTTTTTTACTAAAATTTTGGTTAATTTAATAACCGCTTTTGTTTGGTTTGTTAAAAGAACTTTTACTAATTGACTTTAAATTAGATTTTTTTAGCCGAACAAATTTTTTAAAGCGGAGTTTACAAATGTAAATGAACATTTAAAAAATAAAGTTCAACGCCAAAAAAGGAATTTTTTAGGCAATTAAATAGCTAACATAAATTTTACATTAGGTGTATCTGCAGCACATACTAAACCACTTTTAGTTAAACCGCGTTTGCGATCTTTCTCTTTTTTGGTTAAAATATGACGCTTAAAAGCGTGTTTTCTTTTAATTTTACCGCTTCCAGTAATGCTAAAACGCTTTTTAGCGCTGGAATTAGTTTTCATTTTTGGCATTTTTCGTAATTTTAAGGATGGCAAATATAGTATATTTATTTCAAATTGCAACTATTTTTTGAAATAGAATCGTAAATTTAGACTTTAATGATAAACGAAAAAATAAAACATCTTTCTAGCCACTATTTCACTATAGTTCAACTAATTCGTAGGCATTTACATCAATTTCCCGAACTTTCTTTTAAAGAGTTTGAAACCTCAAAATATATTCAGCAACAATTAGCGCAAGCAGGAATTGAGTTTACAACAGGTTACGTAAAAACAGGCATTATTGCCATTATTAAGGGTAAAAATCCTGATAAAAAAACCATTTTAATACGTGCAGATATGGATGCATTGCCTATTACCGAAAAAAACGATATTCCATATAAATCTTGTAATGAAGGCATTATGCACGCCTGTGGACACGATGTGCACAGTGCTTGTGCTTTAGGTGCCGCTTTTATTTTAAATGATTTAAAAAGCGAGTGGGAAGGTACAGTAAAAATAATGTTTCAACCAGGTGAGGAAGTATTGCCAGGTGGCGCAAAATTAATGATTGAAGCCGGGATTTTAGAAAATCCTAAGGTTGATAATGCTATTGCCCTACACGTTTTTCCAAGTATGCAAGTGGGTAAAGTTGGCTTTAAAACCGGCATGTACATGGCAAGTACCGACGAACTATATTTAACCATAAATGGAAAAAGCGGACATGCTGCCATGCCCGCAGAATATATAAATCCTTTAATTATTGCTTCAGAAATTTTATTGGAAATAAATAATACTTTTATGGCTGAAAGTTCTCCAGAATTTCAAATCTTGCGGGCTAACGATAGGGTGCCGAACAAAATCCCTACCGTAATTGCCTTTGGAAGTATTGAAGGTAAAGGCGCAACTAATGTAATTCCAGCTAAAGTAGAAATAAAAGGTACTTTTAGAACCATGGATGAAGAATGGCGTGAAAAAGTACATTTACAATTACAGCAAATTGTAAAAAAATATTCTGATAAATATGGAATTGACTCTTTTTTAAGAATAGAAAAAGGTTATCCTTTTTTGGTAAATGACGAATTATTTACAAAACAATGTATTTTAAATGCAAAGAGTTATTTGGGAAAAGATAATGTTGAAGAATTACCTTTGAGAATGACTGCCGAAGATTTTGCATTTATCACACAAAAAGTACCCAGTTGTTTTTTTAGGTTAGGAACAGGTAATGTTGAAAAAAACATCGTTTCAGGAGTACATACGCCAACTTTTAATGTAGATGAGCAATGTTTAGAAATTGGAATGGGATTAATGGCTCAGTTTGCTACAAGTTAATCTTTATATATACCTATAAATAATTCTTCGTTTTGTTTTTTACTAGCGCGGTACATTCCTTCGCTATTAAAAGCTAAATCAATATTTCCTTTTTTATCAAGGGCAATTAATCCGCCTTCACCACCAATTTTTACTAATTTTTGCTGCACCACAATTTCGCAGGCTTGTTTTAAGGTTAAATTTTTATATTCAATTAAACACGAAATATCGTAAGCAACTATAGCCCTAATAAAAAATTCGCCATGGCCTGTGC